>Ga0209702_10000024_pt1 | contig 254537 bp, 243 predicted proteins | sample FRY01_FD_187210 | JGI IMG/M metagenome (GOLD analysis project Ga0209702, IMG submission 187210) | Freshwater microbial communities from Lake Fryxell liftoff mats and glacier meltwater in Antarctica - FRY-01 (SPAdes) (version 2) | ecosystem: Environmental > Aquatic > Freshwater > Ice > Glacier...
AAAGCCCATCGATTAAAAGTTTGGGATCGGTAATAAAGCAGGCCGTAATTTTTGAGGATCTTAAGTCTCCAGGTAGCTACCTGGCCCAAATAATCAATCGAATCGTAAGTCATTTTGATGCTACCGACGTGGGCTCAATAGACTATGGCATTAGTGTTTATGGTTCTGGCTTGAGCTCTGGCGCCTACAAAAATATGTTGATTCAAATAAAAAAAGGCTTGCGTCAAAAAAAAATCAAAAGCCGATTTGTGACCCCAAAAGGTCTTGATCTAAACGCCGCACAGATTAAACACAACAAGCTGTTAGGTACTGGCATAGAAATAATAGTAGTTCTAAATGATACCCAGGTCTTGCTTGCCCAGACCACTTCCGTGCAAGACATAGACAGCTACAGTTTACGCGATTTTGGCCGGCCCAGTAGAGATATGAAAGTCGGTATGTTTCCGCCCAAGCTCGCTCAAATCATGATTAGTGTTGCTGGCATCTCCCCCCAGTCTATCGTCTACGATCCTTTCTGCGGTAGTGGCGTTGTTTTGCAAGAAGCAATGCTTAGCGGAAACACTGCCTGGGGCTCAGATATTTCTGAGCCAATGGTGCGCTCTACAACCGAAAACATCAACTGGCTAACCAATCAATATAATCTAGCAATTCCTTTTAAGGTTTATCAGGCAGATGCCAGAGTAATTAGTACTGTTCCAGATTCTAGCTATAGTATTGTTACAGAAGGCTACCTAGGCACAATGTTGTCAAACAATCCTACTAGCGAACAGGTTGGCTCACTTAGAGCTGAGCTCTCTGAGCTTTATCTAGGCTTTTTGAAAAATGCACTAACCCTTCGTCCAGCCCCCAATAGCATTGTTTTGACTGTTCCGTGCTGGCAGACAAAAAATGGCTTAGAAATGCTTGAAATCATTGACCAAATCAAGAAACTAGGCTATACTGTAAAGCAGTTCAAGTCTGTAGATACCACAAAGCTTATTTATAAGCGCGAAGACCAAATAGTGGGCAGACAGGTCTTAGCTCTAGAGCTAAAAAAGTAAGATTAAGAAAGGTTATATATGTCAAGTACCAAAGCCGGCGGTTCAAGTAAGAATGGCCGCGATTCACAATCAAAAAGACTAGGAGTTAAACTCTTTGGTGGCCAAGAAGTAAAATCTGGAGATATTATTCTTCGACAGCGCGGTACAAAATTTGAGCCTGGCACTGGTGTTGGCACTGGTAAAGACTTTACTATTTACGCCTTAAAACCTGGTGTCGTCAAGTTTTATCAGACCCGAAAACAAGCTTTCACTGGTTCAAAGCATCGCAAAACTGTTGTCAGCGTCACACAAGCCTAAGCTACTACATCTAACAAAACAATACAGATAAATAAAAAAACACCACCTGGCTAGGCGGTGTTTTTCTGCTCAGAAGTACTGGCTATTTTTTTATTATTGGCGAGGTGCAAGATTGAGCCTACAAAGTCTCTAAATAGTGGGTGGGGAAAGTCTGGCCGTGATTTATATTCAGGGTGAAACTGGCTTGCAATGAAAAACGGATGATCTTTCAGCTCGATTATCTCTACCAGCTTACTATCTGGGCTTAAACCACTTATTATTAGACCGTTAGCTGTTAAGATGTCACGGTATTGGTTATTAAACTCATAGCGGTGGCGATGGCGCTCATTAACACTAGCTTGGCCGTAGGCTAAGTAGGCTCTAGATTTTTTGTCTAGTATACATTCGTAGTTGCCCAGTCTCATACTGCCGCCCAGCTCAAGGCCTACTTGGCTTGGTATAATATGAACAACGTGATGCTTGGCATTAGGGGCGACTTCAGCTGAGTTAACACTCTTAGACTTGAGTACATGCCGAGCAAATTCAATAACTGCTACCTGCATGCCAAGGCATAGTCCTAAATAAGGCAATTTATTTTCACGGGCATATTTTGCTGCCATTATCTTGCCTTCTATTCCCCTGCTTCCAAAGCCACCCGGTACTACAATACCATCAACTTTTTTAAGCTCTGAGTTAATCTGGTCTTCATTTTCTGCATTTATCCACACGATATTGACTTTAACATTATGGTGCCAGCCAGCCGCACGCAACGCCTCAAAAACGCTCATATATGTGTCTTCGTGGCTCATATACTTCGCGATTACTCCAATCGCAACTTCTTTTTCTGAGCTCTTGATTTTGTCTACTAAGTGAGACCAGTCTTTGAGCTGAGGGGTAATTTTGCCGAGAGAAAGCTTTTTGGTGATGTAATGACCTATTCCGGCTTCTTCCATCCTTAGTGGAACTTCATAGACAGTCTTGGCGGTCTCAAGTGCGACTATCGCATCTTTGTCTACGTCACAGAACAAACTAAGTTTTTCTAGCGCACCAGCGGTGATATGGTGGTCGGTTCGAACAAACAAGACGTCTGGCTGAATACCAGCTTCGCGCAGATCTCGAACACTATTTTGGGCTGGCTTAGTCTTGACCTCTTTACTAGTTTCTAGGTATGGCAGAAAAACCAAATGAGCGTAGACGACATTTTCGGCCCCTACCTTACGCTTCATTTGCCTAATAGCTTCAATAAAAGCCATCGCTTCATAGTCGCCTACTGTTCCACCGATTTCTACAATATGAATGTCGCTGCTTTTTCCTGCTTCTATTATTCGCCGCTGAATTTCAGTTGTTACATGGGGTATAATTTGTACAGATTTACCCAAGTAAAGGCCTTTTCTTTCGTTGGCTATCACTTGAGAAAAAACCTGACCTGAAATCACTGAGCTGCTGCGCTCTAGCTCTCTATCAATAAATCTTTCGTAATGCCCCAGATCTAAGTCTGTTTCGGCGCCATCATGAGTGACGAATACTTCGCCGTGCTCAGCAGGGTTAAGGGTGCCGGCATCGGTATTTAGGTAAGGGTCGCATTTCTGCATATTTACTAAAAAACCTCGACTAGATAAGATTCTGCCAAGGCTTGCCGCTGTAATACCTTTACCGAGACCCGAAACGACCCCGCCGGTAACAAAAATATACTTTGTATTGTTTGTTTTGCTTTTCATAATAAATTAAAACTCCCCCTCCTTACTAACTATCATAACGCTTACGTAATACTTTGTGCAAGACAAATAAAGAATATTTTAGTGAATTTAGAAAATATCTAATTCTTATTGATTGACTTTTTGAGCTGCAACTTCTATAGCTTTTTGTAGCTGTGGGTCAATATTAGAATTGTAGTCTTTTGTGGTAAGTTTGACTTCCACATCGGGCTGAATGCCTTCTTTAGAGATATTGATGCCTTTTGGTGTATACCAGTGGGCAACAGTTACTTTCAGAGAGTCACTCTTACAATCATCTCTAACACTTATTCCGCTTAGACAGACAATCTCTTGAACACTACCTTTTCCGTAAGTTTTTTCACCCACCAACACTGCCCGGCCATTGTCTCGCAAAGCGCCGGCAAGTATCTCGCTGGCACTAGCTGAGCCATTATTGACTAAAATAATTACCGGTACTTGAGTTAAGCTACCGCCAGATTGGGCTTTGATGACTTTGTTTTTTTCTGTTCTGGAGCGCTCTTCTACCACTACTCCACTACTCAAAAATTCAGAGCTTATTCTGACTGAGGAATCTAGATAACCACCCGGGTTGTCACGAACGTCAATGACCACTGCTTTAACTCCTTTGGCGGCAAAGTCTTGAGCGATCTCTGAAACATCACTGGCTGTTTCGGTACCAAATGTACTAATCTTGATGTAGCCGATATTGCCAGGTTTTATTTCAGAAGTTACACTGGGTACGCTAATGTCATCGCGAACTATCTTGATGTCTTGTGGAGATTCTCCAGCTCTAAGTATAGTTAAAGTGACCTCTGTGCCTTTATCGCCTCGAATTTTTTTCACGGCCTCGTCTGTAGATAGACCGCTGGTGTCTTGACCGTCAATCGCGATAATAACATCACCTGCTCTGATACCAGCTTTATCGGCTGGGGAACCATTAATAGGTGCAATCACAGTCAGACGATCGTTTTTAGTGCCAATTTCTATTCCTACGCCACTGAGCTTACCAGTTAGCTGGTCTGAAAGATCTTTGTTATCACTAGCTGTTAAATATGTTGTATAGGGGTCACCAAGACTCGCGACCATTCCTGCAATTGCGCCTTGGCTTTGTTTTTCGCTACTTATTTCGCCATCAAACTTTTTACGTAAAATGTCATTGACCTGCCAAAACTTAGCAAGATTAATACTGTTTTTTGTGGCACTGTAGGAGTTTGGGCCGATCTGCAGCCGTGGGCCGTAAGCGTTAAAGCCAAAACCAGCTATAAAAAATACCAGACCTGTTATGGCTATTTGCCAAATACGACCACTAGAATTCGGCTTCGTAGCTTGTTCTGGTGGGCTGGCTGGCTCTGAGTTTTTTATTTCTGGTATTTGTTGCATATGTCTTTAAGCTATCTTAGCAGATGCCCGTATAGTGTAACAAGACCATTGTTGTGCAAAATCAAAACCTTGTGCCCAAAGCCGTTGCTGTCCCAGCCATTAAAAATTATTTGGCCGGCATCTGCTGCTCTGACAGGCGGGCTACTAGGATTTGCAATATCTATACCGTTATGAAATGAGTACCAGGTTGTCCAAGCAGCCGGGCCATAGTCTTGAGTTTTTACGCCGCTTGTAACGGAGCGGTAGTCAAAAGGCGAGCCGTTGGGATTGATAAAACTACCACCGTTAAGAACTGAAAAGTGTAGATGGGTGCCTGTTGAGTTGCCGGTGCTGCCCATGTAGCCAATAATATCACCTTTGTTCACAGAGCCAAGACTTACTAAGTTGCCAGATCTAAATGCCTGCAGAGCCGCGGCGGCCTGGGCGGCCACTTCTGCTTCGGCCTTTTTACGCTGCCCAGCAAGGTCTGTTACGACTTTTTGAAAATTAGCCTCTTCACCCTTGGTTTGAGCCAGCAAGCTGTCTTTTTGGGCTTTTTGGCCTGCAATGCTATCGACTTGAGCTTTTTGCTGGGAACCTAGCGCAGTTAGCTCAGTTTTTTTAGTCTCTAGATCGAGCTTAATTGCTGCTATTTTTATTAAATTTTCCTCAATCTTATTTTTAATAGCAGACTGATACTGTTGCTGAGCGACAAAGTCACTTAGGTTTTTACTTGATGCCACTACCTCTATTGGCGTCGTGTCACCTTGCTTGTAAATTATTTTTAAGTTATCTTTTAAAATTAGTTTTTGCTTCTCAAGCTCGGCGTTCTGGGCAGCAATCTTGTCGGCGGTCTGCCTAGTCTGTAGATTTGTAAGATCTAGGGAGCTTTGGGCGGCGTTGATGCTGGCATTAAGCTCGTTTATTGCGCCCTGCAAGGTGTTGGCTTCAGCTTTTTTAACACCAACGGCTTGTTCGTTTTGTTTGATTTGAGTATTTAGAGTGTTGATTTTGTCTTGCAGAGTTTGGGCAAAAACTGTACTTGGTAGCAGTAGTAAAAAAGCAGATATTGATAATAGAAATTTTTTTGTAGTATTCATAGTATTTAAAAGTGGATAAACTGTAGCCCAGCGATGTTAACATCACTAGTTGAGTAAGCTCCCTCCCAATTAGCGTTATACTGGCTGACTCGTACTGTACCATTGCCGTTGATTTTTTCAACAAACATAGCGTGGCCGTATTCACCGGCTACATTTATCGCTACGTCGCCAGGGCGAGGCTTGTTATCGACTGGAATACCGTAAGCCACTGCGTTACCTGGCCACTGTTTTGCATTTCCTATACCGCCCCAGTAAGGCATCCGCCTACCAGATGCCACTACTCTCCAGGCAGTGTAGCTGACACACTGACGCTGAAACATTCCCCAGGGATCAGCGATTTCATTTGGAAAAGGAGCACTAGCGAAAGGATACCCACCGGTACCACCATAAACCACATTCGTAGAGTAGCCACCGATTATGGCAGCTTGCTGCATTCTTAGCTCATTTATTTTTGCTGTATCTTGGCTGGCCACAAGACGATAGTTCGCTTCATCACCCTGAGTTCTTTCAAGTAAGCTCTGCTGCAAGGATCTTTGGTCGGCGATTTGATCATAGGTATTTTTTTGTTGAGTCGAAAGTGCCGTGAGCTGCGACTTTTTATCATCTAGGGCTTTTCTTAAACTCATTATTCGAGCCAAATTAGAATTTATTTTGTCTCTTATGGCCGAAAGGTATTGTTGTTTTGCTACAAAATCACTAAGATTTGCGCTCGAGGCTATTATTTCGAGAGGGCTTATATAGCCTTCTTTATAGATCAGACGTATGTTGTCTTTTAAAATACTGCGTTGTTGGTCTAGCTCTCTGTTGACTCCTTTTATTTCAGACTGAGTATCAAGCATTTTGGTGTTTGTGATATCAAGCTGGGTTTGAGCAACACTAATCTGAGCCTCTATCGCTGCCAGAGCAGTTTTTAGGCTATTAGCTTGAGCTGTCTTGTTATCTGCGGCGGCTTGATTCTCAGCAACTTTTTTACTCAAAAGCTTGATTTGGTCATCGAACTGATCAGCGTAAGCAATTTTTGGCAAAAACAAAGCTACAAAAGCTATTAGAATAGCTAAAATTGTAAACTTTACTGTATTTATTTCTCTGAAAAAATTGAATCTTGATGGCATTGAGCTCTGTCACCCTCCCAAGAGACATTAGATATATTATACCAATAAAAGCTCTTATGTTCAAGTCTTTTTATTGTCAGATGTTTCTTTCTGAGGTGGTAGTCTAGACTTTAAGCTACTATATTTTGAGATATCTAGTTAGAGCCAGCCAGCTGGAAATCACTCCAATAACAATACCTATGGCAAACATACTTCCAGAAACAGCCAAGAAGTGTGAAGCAAAATACTCTAGAGTTGTGCCGGCCCCTAGCTTGTCTGTCAAAAAAGGACTTGCGGCGCGGGTAAAAGGTATTAAAATAGCTAGTGATATTATCGCTCCAAAAATACCATAGAGTGTGCCCTCTACCAAAAATGGACCACGGATAAACCATTTTGTAGCTCCTACCAGCTTCATTATCTCGACCTCTTCTCGGCGAGTAAAAATAGCCATTCTAATTGTGTTGAAAATAATCAGCAAAGCAATTACCAGTGAAACAATGCTCAAAATAGCACCTATTCTGCTGACAGAGTTACTAATAGATATTACATTTTCCACTACACCTTGGCGATTATCATCTCTGTTATCTAAGCTAGTGTCGGTAATGATAGTAGCTTCTTCAAGATTTTTAATGTCGCCGTTAGTGCTGTTTATTTGATCAATATTGTTGAGTTTGACCTCAAAGCTGGCTGGTAGTGGGTTGCCTATCTCTTGAGCAGACTTGGCAAGTTTCTCACCTTCTGTGCTTGAGTTCTTGAGCTTTTCTAGAGCGTCTAACTTACTTATGTAGTTTACTGATGTGACATTTACAATTCCAGTTATTTTACTTTGCAAAACTTCTATTTGGTTTTTTGTAGCATCATCGCTTAAAAATATACTCAGATCAATCTTGCTTCGCACTTGAGCAAGCTGAGTGCGAACAAAAATACTAGAAAAAGCAAAAAATGTCATAATCAAAATTGTCACTACCATAATAGCTGTTGCAGCCGTGCTAAGCCAAGCATTTCTAAAAATATTTTTAAAGCCTGCCCGCCAAATTCTTAAAAAAGTAGTCATCATAGTGAGTATTTTCCTACTTTTTCGTCTTTTATAATTCTACCCCGACTAATAGTGACCACTCGTTTTTTAAGAGCGTCGACAATCTCTTTGTTGTGTGTCGTCAAAAGCACGGTGGTGCCAAAGCGGTTTATTTTGAGAAGTAGTTCTATTATGTCCCAGGAATTCTTGGGGTCAAGATTGCCAGTTGGCTCATCAGCTATTAGTATCTTTGGGTTACGAACCAGGGCCCTAGCTATAGCGGTGCGCTGTTTTTCGCCACCAGAAAGCTCACCTGGGTAGTTGTGCATTTTTTCACTTAGGCCAACCAGCTGTAGAATTTTCGGCACGGCTCTTTTTATCTCTTTTGTCTTGACTCCAGAAACTTCAAGTGCAAAGGCCACATTCTCATAAACTGTTAGGTTAGGTAAAAGCTTGAAATCCTGAAAAACTACTCCGATTCTTCTGCGAAGGTGAGGAATGTTGGCTTTGTCTATACTGTCGTAGTCGATACTACCAACAATTATTTTGCCGCTAGTTGGCGCCTCTTCTTTAATAAGAAGTCGAATTAGGGTACTTTTGCCGGCACCAGAGGAGCCAACAATTGTCACAAATTCTTTGGGGTTGATGTGAAGTGAGACGCCAGACAGTGCCACCGTTTTGTTGGGGTACATAACTGACACTCTATCGAGCAAAATCATATTTACTATTGTAGCCTATTTTTATTGATAGCGCAAAACGCTTGTGTGTAATTTATTGTCTAAGTACTGCTATAATAAGAATATGTCAGAAAATATTTCATTAAAAAACGTTATCAGTCAGCTAGCCAAGCTGCTAGAATCAGTAAATCTAGCTATTGGCAGTCTTGGGCTAGCCAGTGATGAAAAAAAACTCTTAGCTGACGAAGATGAAATGTCGCAGCCAGAATTTTGGGCTGATTCACAAAAAGCCGAAGCCCATAGCAAACAAACCGCCGAACTTAGGCGTTATGTCACAAACTGGCAGGAACTGCGCTCTGATCTTGAAACAACTTTAGAGCTCGCCCAGCTTGAGACCGGCGGTGAAGCTAGCCCGCAATTCACGGCTGTACTCAAAGACTTAGAAGAAAGATCTAGCCAAGCCCTGGTCGCCGTGAAGCTTTCGGGTGAGTTTGACAAAAATAGTGCTATCTTACAAATATCGGCTGGCGTAGGCGGCACCGATGCTCAAGACTGGGCTCAAATGCTGCAAGAAATGTATATCAAATACGCCAATTCTCATGGCTTAAGCGTTGATATTCTCGACACTTCATATGGTGAAGAAGCAGGAATCAAGTCTACTACTCTAAAAATATCCGGGCCATTTGCTTATGGTAAGCTAAAAGCCGAAAAAGGAACTCACCGTCTTGTTCGCTTGTCACCTTTTAACAGCGACAACCTTAGACAAACTTCTTTTGCACTTGTTGACGTAGTTCCTGAGCTCGCCGAGGCCGAAGTTAAGCTTGATGAAAATGATCTTCGGGTAGATGTTTATCGGGCCGGTGGTAACGGTGGTCAAAGTGTAAATACTACCGATAGTGCTGTACGAATTACTCATCTACCAACCGGCACAACTGTTGCAATTCAAAATGAACGATCTCAGCTCAAAAATAAAGCCGTAGCGATGTCAGTGCTTTTTGCCCGCTTAAGTGTGCTAGCTAGACAACAGAAGCTCAAAGATGTAGCTGAGCTAAGAGGTAATCTCACTTCAGCCGATTGGGGTTCGCAGATACGAAGCTATGTGTTACACCCCTACACAAAAGTCAAAGATCACCGCACAAACTACGAGACCAGCGACACAAGCGCCGTTTTGGGCGGTGACATTGAGCCATTTATTCAGGCATACCTAGATCAAAACATTAGTAAATAGTTATAAACAAAAAGACCCTTTCAAGAGTTAATTCTCTATCAGGGTCTTTTTGAAAGCTTTGAAGCTTACTAGCCTAGGCTAGATTACTTTTGGCCTACAGCACGCATTGCGTCGCTAACAGACTTTTTGCTTTTTTGGTAAGCGTACACACTTGCACTAATTCCTGTCATTCCTAGTATTCCGGCTAGACCAGATTCAATTCCTGTTTCAGGAAGTGAACCGCTTGGTGTAGTTGGGGTTACTGGGTTGATTGGAGTTGGTGGGGTTGGAACTTTTGGAGTTACAACCTTGGCATCATCACAACTTAGGTAGGGTACTTCTGTAGAACGTACACAGCCAATATTTGTGAGGGTGTCAGAGGCATTATCTTTAACAGTTACCTGGTATAAGACATAGCCGTTTACACCGCCAGCGTAGTCACCTACGTTTTGGCCACCAGCTGAAAACAATCCGTTGTCAGAAAGAGCCATACCGTTAGGGTCAGTGCCGTTATATAGCTTTACAGTACCCGGAATTAGCTTTAGTTGTTCTGGGAGCTTATCTGTAAGAGCCATGTTAGTCTGGGTAGTTGAGCCAGTATTTTTAAACGAAAGTCTAAAATACAGCCTCTCACCTGGCTTAGCTTCTACATTTTCAACAAAAGCTTGGCTTGGGCGAGCAACAGTCTTTTCAATAGTGATAGGGGCTGCTTCAACTTTGACTTTTACAATAACGTATCTGTCGTTTTCAAAACAACCTGGCACATCGCCTATATTGGCGCCAGCACCAACAATACTGTCAGAAACTGGAATACCAACTCCCGCGTTGGTATCAGCATAAGCTGAGCCCGCAACGTAGCTAAGACGGTAAGGTGTACCGTCTTCACTTGTGAAGTTAGTAGTGTCATACACACTACCCGGTTTAGCATTGTCAGCAGAAATTTGGCTTACTGCGTTCATTTCTGTGCCAACGCCGTTGGGAAGAGTAATTTTTACTCTAGTGTTTCTAGCGATACCAGCGTAGTTACTGCCAGCTCCGTTAAGAGACGAGTCGGCGTTATTGTGTATGTAAGTACGCAATTTGATTTCGTCGCCAACCTTGACTTTGATAGGGTCTTGAAAACCACCTGGTGTGGTGTTCCATTTTTTACCATCAAAAAACTGTTGTTCGTTACCATCTGGTACATTGGTGAACGAGTTGAAGGTTACATAGTCAAAGCCGGTAGTGTTTGGGCCTGTCCAGGCTTTTAGGGGACGATCTGGGTACCATCCTGCAATGGTCATAACAGGAATAAGTACTGCAACAGCAGTAGCTAAGGCGCCAAGACCAATTTTGGTTATTAGTTTCATAGGATACTCCTTTTAAAAAATCTTAATTATTATGTCTTGAGTTAGTATTAACACTGTCTGCTAGCAAAACCAGCATGACTAGAAATAAATACTATAAAAAAAGACTTGGGTTGATTTGGTGGGGTTAGGGTCTTTCTCTAGAATTGTGCAAATATGATAATTTCAAGGGGCACTTACGGTTATTCGAACTAAATTCCGAATCAGCAGTTATAATAGCATATCATTATTCTTATGTCAATACTTTTGCATAACTTTTATGCATTTGTGGCTAGTAAATAATCTAGCGCTTTTATGCTGAACATACAGCTTATTTTAGTCAGAACATTTTCTCGCTCAAATCTATGTATCTTTAGCTAGTCAAAAAATAGCCAGAAAGGCCTTGTTACTAGACTGCTGTTGGCTACTGGTGCTAAAATTATGCTACTTAGACTGTTCTTAAGTAGTATTTTTCCGCAGCTAACACTAGCTAATACTTTGCTGGCAAAGGCTGTACGAGCTTAGTCACAGCCCTACTACACTGAGCTGCTGCAGTAGCTTAAGCTACTGCCTTGAAGGCAAGAAGTAGCAGTAAAAGCCAAGTCACTCTGGCAAAAATAAATAAAAAAAAGTCCCCGAACCTCTTAGTTGAGCCAGTGCTCTTTTAAGAGGTTCGGGGAAAATGGTCAGCCAGGGGCAGTTGACGGCACAGGCACTGGGGTGGTCTGTGTCGGTCTGGGCGCTAGTGGTGCCGGCGGCGGTAGCGTCACTTGTGGTGGCGCAATCGTCGCGGTTGGTACCACTAAATCTGCCGGTGGCGGGGTTGGGTTAACAGGCCTTGGCCCGCAATCCCCAAGCCCACAGGCAGCTGGGTTATTGCCAATCCCCTTGGCGGGGTCTTTGCAATTATACCCGGCTGGGCAGCCGCTTGCCGTTGTTGGCGGTGAGCTAGGAACGCTCGCTGGTGGCGAGCTGGGACGAGCTGGCCTTGGGCTCTCTTGCATTTCTTGAGTTTTAGCGGGAATACCCACAAAACTCACTGCCACAGGCTGAAAGCCACAGTCTAGCTTATATCTAAGCTGGGCGTTTGGGCATGCAAATTGCAATACCTGATACTGCGGTTTTTCAGGGCTAGCCTGAAAGATCACAGGAATGTCATTGGGCGTACTGCCTTTTGACATCCACAATGTCTGATAGCTACCAGACATTGTTTCAAGGCTTGCGAAACAAGCCTGTTCTAGAGTCTCAAGACTCATGACTGTCAGCCGCCAGGCGTCTGGGTTGTCAATAAGTGCTTGGGTTTTAGCCAAGCGTTCTTGAGGGCTAGAATAAATTCCAGCCTGATACTCTTCATGAGCTACCGCCAAGGCAGGGTCGCTGCAGCGGCGGTAATGTAGCTCAGATTTTTGAGCGGCTACTTCTGTCGTGACAGATGCAGGCCCAAAAAAATTCTCAGCAACATTGTAAGCATAAAAATGCTTACTAGTTGCGCAGCCCTCAGCCACCGTGGTGACTGGGGGTGCCGCAGTGGTGTTCGCCATTAAGACGGAACCAAACAGGAGTAGCATTACAGTTGTGGCGGCTGCCACAACCAGGGCTCGTTTCTTGTTTTCATTAATAACTGACAAGGTACTCTCCCCTTTCAGGGCTGCCTTCGAATTTATTCACCTTCTCACATGCTAGGCAGGCATATGAGAATGTGTCAAAACTCAAGAAAAAGTATATGTGGTACTGGGAAGAAAACTCTCCCCAGTACCACTAGGTTCCCGACTACTCAGCCCGCTGTTGAGCTGTGCTCAACGCTGGGGCTGGCGGTGGTGCCAGTACCCTGCGAGGTGGGTACGGCTCAGTGACGACGACTTTCGTTGGCGCTACTACAACAGTCTCCACTTTTCGCTTGCCCAAAAGGCAAACACAAGCGGCGAAGGTTATCGCCATTGTGACTAGTGTGAATACAGCCACATGGTAGTTCATGATGCCGCGAGCGGCATCACTAATTATCTCGCTATTGCCTCCTTCTACGGCCAGGAGTGGATCCCAGCCGGCCTTGAAGACAAGTAGCCAATAGGCTATAGCCGAAATAACGCCGACAATGGCAGTTATAACGGCTGAGCCAAACCAATCAATCTCATCACTGAGCGACTCTAGCCCTGTGACTCGCTGGTCTAGAGCCAGGGCATTATCACCCTGGTGGGTGAGCCGCCCGCCGTGGATAGCTACCTGGTTTGCGACAGTTACAACGTCGCTTTCCAACTCTTCAATACGTCCGTTGTGACGAATATGTAAACGCTCGAAAGCGTTATTTACCTCGCCCTGATCTAAGAGCGCATTCTTTGCTCTTTCGTTTGCTTTTTGCTGTGCTGAGGCCATCCGGCCCCCCTTTCTGTAGTAGGTTCTGGGCTCTAATGAATTCAGTATAAATACTAATTTCACCAGAGTGCAAAACCACATTTTGTAAAATATAAATGGTAGTCTCGAGGGTTGGTTTAGAACCCTCAAGACTACCTCACTACACTAAGCTCTCAATCTGGCGAACAACAGATTGAGCCGCCTCGCTGATGGCTCTGAAGAATTCATCATCTTCATCATCATCAGCATCACCAGCCTCACTATTATCAAAGTCAAAGATTACAGCTACAGTGCTGAGACCTTCTGACTCATCAGAATCTTCTGAGTCATCAGTCTCAAGCACGCTATCAGAGCTGACATCGTCTGCCCAGATAATATCTGAGACAACTGAATCAGCATCTTCAACCTGGCTCGAAATCGCATCAACATCAGAGTCTTCTGACTCTTCAGGATAAACCGACTGATCTGAGTCAAGTGAGTCTTCTGAAACAGTCTCAGCCCAAGTGTCATTAGAAGGAACAGCTTCTTTATAAACAGCTAGGTTCTTTTTGACTCGAACCATGCTAACTTTTTGGTTAGCATTTTTAGCCTTACCGTCGGCTAAAAGGACCGACTCAACGGTGACAGCAAGAACTGCCGCTGCTTGTGCTGCAGTATATCTTTGGTGCCTCTGATGAGGCGTTTTTTCAATTATTTTTTTTGGCGCCATAGCGCCTCCTTTGGGTGTAGTAGAGTTAAGTTACCCAGCTCAGGGTTTTGAAGTCCTAAGCCGTCGAGTCAGAGCATACTACAAACTTGAAGAGATGTCAATAGTTTTGTAACGCTTATAGTTAGTGAGCGGTAGTAATAAAAAATAGCTAACTGAACCAGCCTTACTAGCTATTCGTGTGCGAGAGATTCTAGTTGCTTGCTCTCTACAATGTCGTCTATGGCTTTTGAATTATTAGCTAGCTCTTCTATAACATCGGTCTCAATCTTTGTCTTAAAAGCTTCATAGTCATCAAATTTCGAAATAATATAGGGCTCTACTTCGTCGTCTTTGCCACCGTCTATTAGTACTTCTAGCTGGGCTAGGTCGTCATCGCTGAGGGTTTCTGCGACTTTTAGCATTATTCTAGTACTGACTGAATTAGCCAGCTTTTGCAAGAGTTCATCTTGCTCGCTTTCTGGTAGATTTTGTATTTGGAGTTGGTTTATGATGTCATTTCTTTTTAGCATAGTGTACCTTTCTAAGATTGGCTAACGTTTATTATAGTTCTAAAGATGTTGCTCATAATATTTAGGTAATAATTGGCGGGCCCCAGCCCTTCATAGCAATTATTTTATCTGCACTAGCACCACCCTTAACTAGACGAGCTATTTCGGGAATATATTTACTAACTGCACCACCAGAACCACCATCTAATTGCAAAGCTGATATTCTGCCAATTACACCATTAAGATTATCTAGCTGTGCTACGTTCATGCCGACCTTAGAAGAGTTGTAAGCCAAGTCTAGTGCGTTCTGGTTGGCGGCATTTAGAGCGATTTGCTCAGCTGTGAAGCTTGATTTCGGAGCTGTAGCGAGATTCTCAAAGTCAAACGCGCCACTAGGCCTTTCTGTGCCGATACCTGCCATTCTAGCTGGGTTAGGGTTATAGTCAGCGGGAACTGGAGACTTAGGAGGTAAAGGTGTCTCTGTCATATTGTGAATACCAATTGCCGCTGTGACGCCGCCTGCTACTACGGCTGCTGCTGCTGCACCGCGCTTATTGCGTCTTCTAGTAGTTGAGGATTTGATTGCAGAACCGGTATAGTCTCTAATGTCGGTATCTTTACCATGCTTGGCGAGGTCTCTATTGACCTTCCACTCTCCGCCAGACCTGACAGCGTTATAAGCACCTACAGAGCTAAGAGCAACTCTACCTGCTAAGGCGACCCCCACTAATGGTGGGTTGGCAGTGAGAACGCCAACTAGACCAAGACCAGCTAGACCAACACTTGCGAGTAGTCTTGCCTTAGGGTGTTTTTTGAGCCAATTAGTGACCTTGGTAAGCTTAGGGTGTTTTTTCTCGCGTTCGGCTAACATTTCTGCATCAACTCGAGTGCGAACATCTGTGAGTTTTTCGGTTCTTTCTTTATCAAACTGAGATTGTAAATTAGCCTTTTCAGTATCAATCGCTAGCTTGTAGTCTGCTATATCCGCTAGGTAGTCTTGTAGGTCTTGAATGTCTGAGTTTAGGCTTGATGGTCTTTGATCAGCGGGAAGGGCCAGCAAGGCGACCAAGTCTGCCAAATCTGCACTAGCCTGACCAGAGTACTGATCAGCTTCTGCGCCCCACTCAGTAATTTGTTTAATTCTAACTATGTACTGCTCAGCTAAAGCATCTGACCAGCTGTCGAACATGTCGTGAAGCTCTTCTTCTCTTAGCTTAAGCTGGGTTTCTTCAGCCCCACCTGAGAGCATTTTTTCGCGACTCACTCTGGCAACTGCGAAGCCAGTTATGGCAAAGTCTAAGTCTGAAGTTTTAGCATTAAAGTCAGCGTCTGAATCAGAGAATTCGGGTGGCTCTATGTGATCTGGAGATTCGGGTGGCTTAGGGCCAGTGGGTGGCTTAAGCAGATCTTCATCACCTTTCGCAGCTGGTTCATAAACCCGATTCCAAAACTCATCATGGGCCTGGGCAAATGCATCTGAATCACTCAAGCCTTGGTCTGTAAGCTCATTTATTCTAGTGTTTACGGCTAGACCGATTTTTCTGTAGCCATCATGAAGAATTTTTTCAGAGGCTTTTGAGTCACTATCAGCACTAGATTCAGCACTTGGCAGGTTCTCGCGTATAAAGCTGGCATTTGCCGCAATATTCTTCATGTTAGATCGCGAGATAAGTTGCCCACCAGTTTTTTTACCATTCACATTGAGCTGAGACGGCTCATGACCACGGCCGTTGGCGTCAATATTTACCAAATCTGAAATATTTCTGGCTTCTTTACCAAAGTCACCTACACGGTAAGGCTCGTGATCCATGCCGCCACCCAATATTGTGTCATCATCAACTGCCGGTCTAAAGCTGAGCTTTGAGGGCTCAGATGCGGCGATAGTTTTTTCTAATTTTGCTATACGATCATCTTGAGAGGCTGATTCAGACCGTGAGGATTCAAGCTGATCTCTCAAAGTGGATATTTCAGCTCTCAGGCCAACTTCAACATTTTCCTTAGCCTCACCACCACTTATGATATCTTTTAGATCATGATTTAAGTCTTTCGGGCTCTCGCTACGAGTACTGGGTAGTGGTGGTGGTGCTGGTGGTGGGTGGTCAACTGACATCTAATATTGCCTTCCTATAAAATAATGCTTACGCTATATTTTATAGCAGAATTTTGGCAAGGTCAACGCTAGCGGCGTTTTTTCTTTTTAGACTTTTTAGCCTTAGATTTTCTAATAGTGACCATCTTAGTTGGCCGACTGTTGTTTTCTGCTGCAGCCCTGCGCAGCGACTTTGTTTTTTTAGTTTTTACATCAACAGTCGTTTCTGAGGAACCGGCGCTCGTGGCATACTTCGCGCCCTCAGTTATCTCTGTGGTTGGCGCCTGTATAGGAGTGTCTGTCTGGAACTGAACCCTAAAAATGGTGGTGGCAATTTCGGCAGAAATACCAGCTTGAAGCTGCTTAAAGAGCCTAAATGCCTCAGTTTTATACTCTACTAGCGGGTCGCGCTGGCCGTAGCCGCGTAGTCCAATACCGTCGCGCAGGTGATCCATTGTTTCTAAGTGCTGTAGCCAGGCCGAATCAACAACCTTAAGACTCACCAGCTTGTCGATAAGCCGCATAGTCTGATTGCCAAAGCTCTTCTCACGAGATTGGTATTCGGTACTGGCAATCTCTGAGAGGTTACGCACTAATTCTTCTGGGGCTTTGATTTTGAGATCTTGAGCCCAATTAGCGGGTAGTGGCAAGACGGCATGGGCAGATTTTTCGACTGCTTCAAGATCAACTGTGCCAGTGCTTGAGGAGGTGTGACTTTTGACAATAATCTCAAACTCTTGCTTTATAGAGCCTAGAACTTCTTCACGAAGCTGTTTTGACTGTAAAAAATTGCGGCGCTTAGTGTAAATAATTTCTCTTTGTGAGTTCATAACATCATCATACTCAACTAAGTGCTTTCGAATATCAAAATTGTGGCCCTCAACTCGCTTTTGGGCAGTCTCTAGAGAGCGGGTAATCATTTTGTTTTCTATTGGGGTGTCTACAGGAACATTTAGGGTGTTCATTAGGCTGGCTATTCTGTCTCCGCCAAAAACTCGCATCAGATCATCTTCTACACTAACGTAGAATTGGGTAGAGCCTTCGTCACCTTGTCTGCCAGCCCTACCTCTGAGCTGGTTATCAATTCGTCTTGATTCGTGCCGCTCAGTGCCTATTACGTGAAGTCCACCTAGTTTTTTGGCAATATCATCGAGTACAATGTCGGTACCGCGACCCGCGATATTGGTGGCTAGGGTAACAGAGCCTTTTTGGCCAGCAGAGGCCACAATTTCAGCCTCAGCCTCATTGTTTTTAGCATTAAGCAGCTGATGCGGTATACCAGCCTTATTAAGCATAGCGCTTAAAAGCTCATTTTTGTCGATACTCACCGTACCAATCAATATCGGCTGACCATGGCTGTGACGCTCAGCAACATCTGTTACAACAGCATTGAATTTGCCAACCTCAGATTGATAAATACGATCTGGTAGGTCTTTTCTGATCATCGGCATATGGGTGGGTACTTGGGTGACCTCTAGCTGGTAAATCTTAGCAAATTCCTCGGCCTCAGTTAGAGCGGTACCTGTCATACCAGCTAGCTTAGAGTAGAGCCGAAATAGATTTTGAAAGGTTATGGTGGCTAGAGTTTGGCTTTCGGCTTGAATCTGAACGCCTTCTTTAGCTTCAATTGCCTGATGTAAACCCTCAGAAAAACGGCGACCTGGCAGCATTCGGCCAGTGAATTCGTCTACTATCACGATTTCTCCATCACTAGTGACTACATAGTCGCGGTCACGCATAAAAAGCGCTTCGGCTTTGAGTGCCGCCTCAACATGGTGAACATCTTCTATCTGGCCTGCCTCATAAATATTTTCCAAACCCAAAGCTTTTTCAACCTTGCTAATACCATCTTCATTGAGACTGACAGACTTTTGTTTGTCATCTACAAGGTAGTCACTTTCGGCCTTTAGGGTCTTGGCTATGGTGGCAAAATTGTAGTATCGATCAGTGCTCTTGCCAGCAGGCTGAGAAATAATAAGAGGAGTACGGGCCTCATCAATTAAAATTGAGTCAACTTCATCAACAATTGCAAAATTTAAACCTCTCTGAACCATTTGTTCGTACTCCTGAACCATATTGTCACGCAAGTAGTCAAAGCCAAATTCATTATTGGTGCCGTAGGTGATGTCAGCCTGGTAAGCCTCTTTGCGGCTAACAGGCTTGAGGTGCTGAAGCCTTTTGTCGTGGTGTGACTCGTCTACAAACTCTGGGTCAAATATAAATGCCGAATCATGCATAATAACGCCAGTTGTTAGGCCCAGAAAATAGTATATTTGAGCCATCCAGCCGGCATCGCGACGGGCTAAGTAGTCGTTTACCGTTATGAGGTGTGTTCCCTTAGCTGTTAGGGCGTTAAGATAGAGTGGCGCTGTCGCGACAAGGGTCTTACCTTCGCCAGTGCGCATTTCAGCAATAGCCCCGCCGTGCAAAACAATTCCCCCAACAAGCTGAACATCAAAATGGCGCATCTCAAGAACTCTGAGGCTGGCTTCTCGAACAACAGCAAAGGCTTCTTCTAAAATATCGTCTAGAGTTTCTGGCTTAGACTTACTGACTAGGCGTTTTTTAAATTCAGCTGTTTTGGCTTGAAGCTGGCTATCAGTAAGTTTTTTAATAGAATCTTCAAAAGCGTTGATACGCTCCACTCTGAGCTGGGCTTTTTTTACCTCGCGAGCGTTTGGGTCACCAAAGATTTTTGTTATAAATGACATAATTGTTATTATAGCAGAGAAATACTTATTTTTAGCCTAATTTGTGCCTGGGGGTAAGCTAATTACAACACCAGTAGACGACTAGTCTGTTGGGCTATTGGCTACCGTCTGAAGAGATTCTACCCCACAATTCTTTGACACGGTTCCGCTTTGGAGCGTTCTTGTCTTTGTATTTTCTTATTTGAAGCTTAAGCTTCTGCTCTACTATATCAATTGCCGAGTGAGCGTTAATAGTAGCTGTTTCGGCAACTATTTCAGCTTTTGGTACTTCGAGTAGGGCAGTTACTTTATAGCGGTTATCTTCTTTGCCCGAAGGATCTCTAAAAATTTCAACGCTCATAGCAACAGCCTTATGTTGGCGGGGTAGATACTTGTCTAAAGTGCCAAGCTTACGAACAACATATTTTCGCAATTCATCATCTATTTCTAGCTTTCTACCGGTCAGCTGTATCTTAATCATTTTTAGTTACCTCCAGTTTTGTTATTAATTTGAATGTATAAATCATAGTTTTTCTGAGCCATAGTAGCTCTGTAAAGCTTTTGGAATCACAATACTGCCATCGGCTTGCTGGTGGTTTTCTAATATCGCTATTAAAGTACGACTACTGGTGGCTGCAGTGCCGTTCAGGGTGTGAACAAAATCAAGCTTTTTGTCGTTGTTGCGATAGCGAATATTTAGGTTACGGGCCTGATAACTAGTACAATTACTGCAGCTGGTAAGTTCTCGATATTTTTTGCCAACCGGTGAGTAATACTCAATATCATATTTTTTATAGGCGGGGGCACTTAAGTCACCGCTGGCGATTCTGACCACCTGATAGGGTATTTCTAAAGCTTGGCAGATTTTTTCTTCAAGAGCCAATATTTTTTCTAGCTCTGCCTCGCTCTGGCTTGGCGATGTGTAGCTATACATTTCTATTTTTTCAAACTGATGCACTCGATAAAGACCACTACTAAACTTTCCGTATGCGCCAGCTTCGAGTCTATAGCACGGGCTAATACCAGCGTAACGAATTGGACTTTCAACATCTATTTCGTCATCTTTGTGGTAGCCAGTAAGTGGTAATTCTGAAGTTGCTATCATGACCAAGTCTTGCTTGGGGTCAATATAGTTTTGAGCTTCTTCGCCTTTTGGCAAAAACCCAGTACCTTCGGCGATACTTGAAGTCACCATGTGCGGAACCATCATTAACTGATAGCCAGAATCCAGTAAAATGTCCTCAACAAGGCTGCTAACGGCACGCCAAAGCAGCACCGCTTTTGTTTTTAAAAAATAAAATTTGGCACCCGCTACTTTTGCCCCGGCTTCAAAATTAATAAGATCGTGTAAATCAGCCAGCTCGACATGGTCTTTAGCCTCAAAGTCTAGACCAGGTTGACCCCAGCTTCTTTCAGTTCGGTTGTTTTCTTCTCCGCCATCAGGTGTGTTGGGGGCAATAAAATTTGGTACTTGTGATAAGAGGTCTTGGTATTGAGTAGTGATTTTAGCCAGTTCGGCACTAACTTTTTCAAAATCTTTTTTAGTGACCTGAAGCTCTAATAGCTGTTCGTCGCTGGGCTTACCAGCTAGCTTAAGTTTGGCACGTAAAGCCTCAGATTTTTGTAGCAGGACAATTCTTTTTTGGTCAAGCGAGCTCAGGCTATTCACATCTAGGCTCAGGCCGCGCCGGGCAATACTTGCTTCTACGGCGGCAGGGTCTTCTCGGAGTTGTCTAATATCTATCATTTGTCTTGGTCGCTATCAACAACAAACTCTTGGGCATCTATTGCTTCTGGTCTTAAGGTTGGAAAAAGAATCACATCTTTGATGGCCGGTTGGTCGCACAATAATGAAACAAATCTATCAATTCCCATGCCCCAACCAGCGGTTGGGGGCATTCCTATCTCAAGAGCTCTGATAAAATCATAGTCGACAGGGTGAGCCTGATCGCTTTGGCCGCTATCAAGCACCGCTTGCTCGGCCTGCATTCTATCGAGCTGATCAATTGGGTCATTTAGCTCATTGTAAGCTTTTATAATCTCGAACCCTGCGCAGACTAGCTGCATACTTGCTATTAGGTGAGGGGCGTCTGCTTTACGCTTTGCGAGGGGTATCATTTCGGCCGGGTAATCTGTCAAGAAAATCGGCCCAACAACACCGATCCGGCAAGTTTCTTTGTAAAATTCATCGAGCAAATCTTTCATGGGTGGGTCACCCTTGATATCTATTTTCAGTTTGCGGCTTTTTATTTCATCAATCAGCTGGCTTTTGGAGACTTTTTCAATATCGACTTTAGTCTCGCGCAGCACTAGCTCTCGCAAGCTGATTCGCTGGTATGGTGGTGTAAAGTCTAGCTCTTGACCTTGGTAGCTAACAGTGAGCTGGCCGTGAGTAGCCATCAATACCTCTGAAATAAGCTGTTCGGTGAGCGTCATAAGATCTTCATAGTCAGCGTAAGCCCAGTAGAACTCAAGCATTGTAAACTCTGGGTTATGACTCCTATCTATGCCTTCATTGCGAAAATCCCGTGCAAATTCAAAGACTCTCTCAAAGCCTGCTACTATTGCTCTTTTGAGATAGAGTTCGTTGCTTATTCTAAGAAATAGATCAGACTCAAGCTTGTGGTGATAGGTAGTAAAAGGCTTAGCGCTCCCCCCTCCATAGAGAGGCTGTAAGACGGGTGTCTCAATTTCGATAAATCCTCTAGTTATCATGAACTGGCGCAAGGCTTCAGTCACCTTAGAGCGTAGCTCGATATGGGCCTTGACCTCTGGGTTGAGATGAAGATCTATGTAGCGCTGGCGGTAGCGCTTTTCGATATCTTTAAAGCCGTCACGCAGATCAGGAAGAGGCCGAAGACTCTTACTGAGAAGAACAATATTTACAGTAAAAACACTGGCTTCACCTCGCTGAGTTTTACCCAGAGTTCCGTTTATCTGAACAAAGTCGCCAGAGTCTAATAGTCTGAGCTGCTTGAAGTCGAGCTGGTTGAGTTTAGCGTCTGATACTAGCGATTTTTTATTGATAACTGCCTGAATTTTGCCAGACTCATCTTTTACATCGATAAAACACATACCCCCCATCAGTCTAATACTAGTAATTCGGCCAAGAGCTGAGACAGCTGAGTCAGCTTTTGAGTCGGCATTTTCTAGCAAAACCTTGTTTGTGTCAGTTCTTTTGGCAGACTGCAAGTAGGGGTTTAGGCCAGCCTGTCTTAGGGCTTTGAGTTTGCGAAGTCTTTCATCTCTTAGTTCTTTTATGTTTGCCATTGCATCTTATTATACTAGTAAAAACCCCAAACTACACTAGTATTTGACTATATGCTTTTGGTTTAAAATAAAAAAGTGACATAAAAAAGTACTCCTGATGCTTTATAAATAAAGGGAATGATTTTAGGGTTCTATGCTAGCTTGGTGATTTTGTAGGTGATTGTGCCGGCTGGAACTTCAACGCTTGCGGTATCTCCGACTTTTTTGCCAAGCAAGGCCTTGCCGATAGGTGATTCATCTGATATTTTGCCACTATCTGGGTCAGCCTCTGTGCTGCCGACAATTTGAAAAACTTGATTTCCGTTGTCTAGATCAACGTGTACCTGCGAGCCTACGCAAACAGACTGACCGTCACCTTTTTTGATTGGCTTGGCTCGCTTCAAAATGTTGTCAATTTCGGTGATACGACCCTCAATAAAAGCTTGTCTAGATTTGGCATCGTCCCAGCTTGAATTTTCGCTTAGATCGCCGAAATCTTTAGCTTCTTTTAGGGCACTAGCGATTTGTTTGCGTTTGTTGGTTTTTAGATCTTCTAGCTCGGCTTGAAGATCTTTAATTCCTTCTGGAGTTAAGTAAAAATCGTGCTGTTTCATAACTGTTAAATTCTTTCTGTAAATATTATATCTCATTAAAAACGACCCTTGACTCATGAAGCTTCATAAGTGCTTAGGTCTTGAGTGAAAGACTAAAAAAAAGCCTGTCGTTTGTTTTTATTCTCTCAAATATAGCAGTCTGTGTCAAGTAATAATTGCGAATATTTTTATAAATATTGTAGCCCAATGCTGACTAATTTCTTGGGGTACTAAAATACCATTTTAGAATTTCTGTACTAGCAGGTACCGCAAATTCTGAGCCTTCACCAGAGTTTTCTACAAGTACAACTAAGGCTATTTTGGGGTTTTCAGCGGGTGCATAAGAGCTAAACCAAGCGTGGGCTTTAGTACGGGGGTTTTTGCCATCAAAGCCCTCTGAACTTGTCTCGGCCGTACCGGTTTTGCCAGCTACTTTTACTGGTACCTCACGCTTGAGATTACAGCAAGCTGTACCGTATTCTACAGCTCCCTCCATACCTTGCTGAACAAGCTTTATGGTGTTGGCAGAGGCGATGTCTTGGATGATTGCCTCTGAGCTGATATCACGTACTACTTCGCCTTTACCATTTTGGACCTTTGAGGCATACTTAGGCTTGAAAAGCGTTCCACCGTTGGCGATAGCGCTGGTGGCCATAACAAGCTGAAGTGGCGTAGCTCTCATATCTCCCTGGCCGATTGAAATATTGTAAGTATCGCCAACTGACCATGGCTCACTAGAGTATTTTTTTTTGCCGTCTGGTGTTGGAACAAAACCAGCAACATCTTCTTTGATATCAGAATCTGTACTTTTGCCAAACCCAAACCGCTTATACCAGTCAGTAAGTTTGGTAGGGCCCAGACCCCTAAAGCTTTCAAATCCACCACCAACAGTATAATAAAAAATATCTGAGCTCCAGCTTATAGCCCGTAAGACATTAACAATCCCCAGACCCTCTGGTTTCCAGCCCTTAAAAGTGTAAACAATCGAAGGGTTATACTGATTTGGCACTGAAATAGAGCCCTTATCTAAAATTGTTGTGGCGGGAGTGACAACTCCTTCTTGAAGCGCGGCAGCAGAGATAAAAGGCTTAATTGTAGAGCCTATTGGGTATGCGCCTGAGCTAATTCTGTTAAATAGCGGTTTTGATGGGTCGTTGAGTAAAGAATCATACTGATCTTGACTAATGCCTTTGGCAAATAAGTTGCCATCATAGCTAGGATAGTTGACAGCCCCTAAAACCTGCCCATTTCTAGGGTCAACCGCTACTGCCACCCCAGCTTTACTGCCAGCCCCTTCTACGGCTGTCTTTAGAACCGACTGCATTTTATCTTGCAAACCTTTGTCGATACTAAGTACTAGACTATTGCCGGCTTGCGGCTCCACTCTTGCCAGGGCCCTGACCGGCAGGCCGGTGGTATCTACCTCAGTTTGTTCTTTGCCATAGCTACCTCTAAGATCTTGTTCGTATGATTTTTCTAAACCAGTCTTGCCAATTGAGTCGATTGGGCGGTAGGTGGGATTCTCACGATATTCTTCTGCCGAAATTCTACCTATATAGCCCAAAAAAGGAGCCAAGCTACTGTTGTCTAAATATTCTCGAGCGGGATTAGTGTCTACTAAGTAGCCTGCCAGCTGACTGTGTTTTTCTTCTATATTTAAGGCTTGCTCTCTAGAGATATTCTCTGCTACCAATACCGCAAGACTGTAGCGCAAGCCCTTTGACTCAACCGCGCTTTTGATCTCATCGGCTGACTTTGAGGTTAGCTCGGCCAGGGTTTGATAGCCGGCTTGGCGAGCCTCTTGGCTGACAGGTGTCTGGGCAGGTACAGCCACTAAGTCAAAGCGAGCGTTGTTTCTGGCCAAAACAATTCCATTGCGATCGTATATCGCTCCTCTTGGGGCAGCTATTGGGTTCACACGTATTCTATTGCCAGACGCGAGCAGGCTGTTTTGTTGCCCAGTTATAATCTGTAAAAAAATTAATCTAGAAAGAAGTACCATTGCTAGAACTACCAGCGTGCCAATAAAAACTGCGTAAATTGGAGACCTGACTGGATCTTCAAGCTGTATCTTTTCTGAGCTACCAGAGAGTATTGCAGCAGACCAGTCTTCACTATGACGCATTCGGCGCTCTTTTTTTGATGATTTGAAGCCATAAGCTTTATCGTAAAAATTTCCAAAAATATTCATAAGTGCTACTTAAACCCTAAAAAGCGAACGCTTTTGATACTTAATTTTGATGTGGCAATTGAGCTTGCTATGGCATATACCGCTAGAGCCCATACACTTGAGTAACACAGCTGCAATGCTAATTGTGACCCAAAACTTCCAAGAGACTGAATATGGTCTATATTTGTGATGCCTACGTACTGCAAGAAGCTGTAGAAACTTACAAGAAGAAGTACGGTTGCTATTATTACCAATAATGTCTGCGAACGCTCGCCAAGGCGTAGCCCTAATTTACAAAAAATTACCACCGTCAATAGCAAAAAAATATTTAAACCAAAGTAGCGCCCACTGGCAGAATCTAGTACTAAGCCACTAATTAAAGCCATGTAGACCAGCTGCTCTGTAGATACAAAAGCAGAATAAGCAATCAAACAAATTAAGCATAGCGGAATAGCTACCTGTAGTGGGCCAAAGTTTGACCCTAAGCTAATTTGTAGCAAGCAGCATAGTAATAAAAAAGTCCAAAATAGAAAATTTTTCACTGTTTCAGGCCTGTCACAATAAATACTAGCTCAAGATTGTTTAAATCAAGTAAGGGCTTCACGTTGGCTGACTGAAATATTGAATTATCAGATCTGTTAACTGTTTCAACTGTTCCAAGCAGAATGCCTTGTGGTACCTGTCCTGAGCCAGCTGTGACAATTTGTTCGGCCAAACTTATGTTCTCACCCTGTGCAATCTTATCAAAAATATAGCCTTGACCTATTTGGCCACTAATAATGCCCTGGGCTCTGCCGTCTTGCCCAACAGCTCTGATTCTGAATTCTGGATCACTTACTAAAAATATCTTGGAGCTATAGTCGTTTATTTCGTCGACCGTACCAATAAGCACACCACTACTAACGACCGCCTGGCCTTTTTTTATGCCGCTTGAGCTTCCTCTGTCAATGGTAACAAATCTGCGGCTGTTGTCTGGGTCAAGACTCACCACTCTAGCTGGCACTAAATCAAGATTTAGGCGACTATTAAAGTTAAATTGTGCTCTTAATATATCGTTTTCTCGGGACACTTCTTTGAGAGCACTGAGCTGCTGTCTAAGCTCAAGTTCTTGTACTCTGAGTTGCTTGTTTTCGGTGTTTAGTGAAGTAATAGAGCTCAAAAATTGATAACGATCAGAAAGACCATTGCGAATAGCATTGACCGATCTTCCAACAGGGTTCCCAAGTTGATCAGAAATAATTCTAAAAGGCCAAATTGCACCTGTCACTCTGAGAGCTAATATTGCAAGAGCTATAAAACCAACAATGGCAATTGGTATAAATTGTTGTTTTCGCATCACTAATGTTCCTTGTTGAGATTAGTAGGGCACTTTTTCGTATTGAGTCGTCACTAAGACATCTTTAAGGCTGTCTAGGTCTTCTAAGACTTTGCCAGTACCCCGCACAACTGCGGTGAGTGGATCTTGAGAAATATGAATTGGCATTTTGATCTGAGAGGCTAAGAGCACATCTAGGCCTCTAAGAAGAGCTCCGCCGCCTGCCAAATAAACGCCTTTGTCCATAATATCAGCAAGTAGCTCTGGCGGGGTCTCTTCAATTGTTCTTTTAACAGCGTCAACAATTGTTCTGACACTTCTGGCGAGAGCCTTTCGGGCTTGGTCAGAATTAATTATCATTTCTTTTGGTAAGCCAGTGATCATATCTCTGCCTCTGATTGGGGCCTCTAGCAACTTGTCGAGCTTGGCAGCAGAACCAATATTTATTTTTATAGTTTCGGCCGTTCTTTCACCGATTTGGAGGCTGAATTCTTCTTTGGCAAATGCAATAATATCGTCTGTTAGCTCATCGCCAGCAATTCTAATTGAGCGAGATGAGACGATTCCGCCTAAACTTATAACTGCAACTTCAGAGGTGCCACCGCCAATGTCTACAATCATTGAGCCAGCAGCGTCGTGAACTGGTAGATCGCTACCAAGCGCTGCGGCCATGGGTTCTTCAATCAAGAAGGCCTGCCTGGCTCCAGCGTTGGTGGCGGCGTCTTCTACTGCTCTTTTTTCTACTTCTGTCACGCCAGACGGAATACCTATTACCACTCTAGGCCGGGGGAAAAGCACAAAAGATTCTTTATGAACTTTTTCAATAAAGTACTTTAGCATTTGTTCGGTAATCTCAAAATCACTAACAACGCCATCTACGAGTGGCCTTGTAGCTACGATATTGGCTGGAGTCTTACCAACCATTCTTTTGGCTTCATCACCAATGGCAAGTATTTGATTATTTTTTGTATTTATTGCTACTACTGAGGGCTCGTTGATTATTATTCCTTTTCCACGAACATAGACCAGCGTGTTGGCAGTACCTAAATCAATACCAATATCGTGACTAAAATTTCCTAAAATTGAATTTATCATTACTTACTAGTTTAGCAAGTGATTGGGTGCGGTGCTAGGGTTTTTATCTTTGAAGCTAGCTAGAAAGACTAGAAAGCTATATTTTTTACGAGCTACTTAATAAAACCTGCGAGTACTGAAAAAGCAATAAAATTATTTAGCATATGGAATATTATTCCTGGAATTATACTTTTCAGACGAATATAAAAGTATGACAAGACCAGGCCTAATACAAAAGTATAGATTACTACATTTGGCTGAAGATGTAAGATAGCGAAGGCAGCACTAGAAATAAGTACGCCAGCTACCCAACCGTATTTCTTAGTAAAAGCCGGCAACATAAGCCCTCTAAAATAGAGCTCCTCAACAATTGGGGAAATAATAACTATCACTACAAACCCAAGTACTAGCCCAAAACCCTTGTTACCAAAAATCAAAGCCGAATCTTGAGCTTGTGAAGTATCAATAAATGGAGCAAATACAGCTACAGCGGTCAAGACAATGCTCATTACTATACCGAAAAAAAATATTCCGAGAAAGATAAATATTATTGATTTTATGACTGGAAATTTTTTGAAACCTAGACTTGAGATGCTAAGTTTGTACTTTCGCATCAGCCGCACTAGCATCAAGGTCTCGACGGTGAGAAGCACAGTCTCAAAACCCAAGAAGACGACTAGATCATTGCTACGAATAACGCTTCTTGCGGCTGCCGAAAGGATTCCAAGCCTACTTAAGAGCACGAGAAATATAAAAATCGCGATCGGGATAACAGTGGTCGCGACAATTATTTCTAATACATCGCGAACACCCCAGCTAACTTTTGCGATAGTTATGTCTTTACGCATAGGTTTAAAAATACCTTACCTAATTCTGGCTATATCACTGATACTGATTATTATCATTAGAGATATTAAAGCCACAAATCCAACAAGATGGTATAAATTTTCACGTTCTGGAGTAATTTTTAATCCCAGTTTCTGTAAAATTAGTACAAACTGTCGCCCGCCATCTAGAGCTGGTAAAGGCAAGGCATTTAAAACTCCTAGGCTAAGAGAAATTGAAGCCACGAAAAGTAATATAAAACGCGGCCCAAAACTAACTATTTTAGAAAAAATACTAACAATACCGATTGGCCCAGAAACTTGCTGACTTACTTCTTGCTTTGAGAAAATACCAACAATCAAACCACCAAAAGCCGAAAGCGTGGCAATTACAAACTGAAACATTAGAACTAGTGCGGCCAAAGGTGCTGCCCACCAGCTGTAGCTTGTAAGCTGTATTTTTTCGGCACTAATTCCTAGCAAGCCAGCTTTTTCGTCGCTGCCAAGCCTGACCAGCTTATTTGATTCTTGGCCGTTTCTTGAAATCAAAATATCTACTTGCTGGCCAATGTTTTGTGATGTGAAGGCCCTGAGTTGAGAGTTATCTTCAAGTCTTTGGTTGTTGATTGAGACAATATTGTCTCCCTGCAAGATGCCAGCCTGGCTGGCCGCTCCACCGTTATTTACACCAAAGACCACTAGTTTAGAGCCAGCTGATAAGCTTGGCTTGACTGGGCCAAAGCTGGGTAGATCTTGACCAAGAGGCGGAATACCAACTATCAGCAAAAATGTGAAAATCAAATAGGCGATCAGAAGATTTACAACCACACCAGCCATAATTATTCTAGTTTTAGGCCAAAACTTGAGATTGACAAAGCTGCCTGGGCCTTTTTCTTGGCCGTCTTCGCCTTTTAAGCGAACAAATCCTCCGATTGGGAAAAGATTAATACTATACAGAGTTTTACCCTTGCGTCTACTAAATACTCGCGGTGGAAAACCCACGCCAAACTCTTCTACTTCTACGCCCTCTCGGCGAGCTGCACTAAAATGACCAAGCTCGTGGGCCACTACAAGTATCGTAAATATTAGCAGTACGCCAATTATCGTAATCAATATCATTAGCTACCGAACCTTCTGTTTCGTAAAGCAAACTCGTCAAGCACCAGGCTCAAGTCTTGAGGGCTGAATTCTGGCCAGTTTTTTTTGACAAAAAACAGCTCAGCATAGGCACTATCCCATAGCAAAAAATTACTCAAGCGTTGTTCGCCGCTGGTTCTAACAATTAGATCAGGGGCAGGAATATCTTTGGTGTAGAGATGGTTTTTAATAGTCTCTTCTGTGATGTTTTTTGAATCCAGACCGCTGTCGATGATATTTTTTGTGGCCTCTACTATCTCTTGTTGACCACCATAATTAAAGCAAGCTACTAGCGTTCCGGCTGTGTTCTTAGCGGTCAGCTGTTCGGCCTTTTCTATTGCTTGTAATAGTTTTTTGTCTATTCCTTGTCGAGAGCCTATTATTTTGAGTTTGACGTTTTTGGCGTTGAGTTCTTTGGCGTCTTTGAGTACAACTCTCAAAGCTAGATTCATTAGGTAGCCAACTTCTTCTTGGCTTCTTTGCCAGTTTTCGTTTGAGAATAAATAGCAAGTAAAATATTTAATACCTTTGTCAAAACAGGCCTGGGCAATTACTTTGAGATTCTTGTAGCCAGCCTTGTGGCCGTCTAGCGAGCTTTGGCCCTGGGCACTGGCCCAGCGTCTGTTACCATCAAGAATAAAAGCGATATGTTTGGGTGGTGTTTTTTTTAACATTTGATTGTTATAGCTATTATTAGGTCTGCATTAGTTCGGTTTCTTTGTGTGAAACCATTTCGTGAACTTGCTTTTGATAAACATCAATTAGTGAAGTTGCAGACTTTTCTAATGAACTAAGCTGATCTTTAGAAATAGATTTATCTTTTTCTAAAGCCTTGGCGTCATTAATAGCTTCGTGGCGGGCGTTTCGAAGCGAGATTGTGGCTTCTTCAGCTTTTTGGCGACACAGTTTAGTCATTTGAGTTCTAGTCTCCTCACTCATTGGCGGAACATTAATTCTAATAACGCGCCCGTCACTGCTAGGATTAAGACCCAAATGCTCTTGGCTAGAAATAGCTTTTTCAATTGAGGCCAGATTACTTGCATCCCAGGGCTGTATTTGAATAGTTTTAGCATCTGGGGTAGAAATAGTGGCAATGGCCTTAAGTGGGCTATCTTGACCATAGACATTGACTTTTATTGAGTCTACCAAGCCACCGTTTGCTCTACCAGAGCGAACACCGGTTAGCTCGCTAGCCAAGTGGTCTAGGGCTGATTTCATTTTGCTTTCGCAAGTTTTGAGTAGCTGAGATTCCATATTCTATATTATAACCTATCTAGCGGGCTTGATGCTAGATAAATCAAAAAACTTATCACAAGCAGTGAGTTTAGGCGCCAAGCTCTAAGCGCGAGAAGCGGGCAATGACAATATTTTCACCAAGCTTACCAATAAGCTCTTTAGTGAGCTGGTCAATAGTCTTACTGTCATCTTTGATGAAGGGTTGATTTAACAAACAAACTTGTTCGTACCACTTGGCCATTTTTCCAGCTACCATCTTGTCTGCAAACTCACTAGCTTTACCACTAGCGGCAACTTCTTTAGCTACTATAGACTGCTCTTTTTGAAGCTCGGTGGGGTCAATGCTCTCGACACTCACAAAGCTTGGGTTGGCAGCAGCGATATGCATCGCTACATCACGAGCAAAAGACTTGAACTCTTCTGTTCTGGCAACAAAATCAGTTTCACAGTTAATCTCTACTAAAACTCCAATTTTTTCACTATGTACATAGCTCTGTATGACGCCATTACTAGCAACTCTATCAGATTTTTTGCCGGCTTTAGCAATGCCTTTTAAGCGCATCATCTCGACAGCTTTTTCCATATCACCGTTGGCGTCTTGCAAAGCTTGCTTGGCGTCCATCATACCGGCACCAGTCATATCGCGGAGTTTTTTGATATCCTCAATACTTATAGCCATTAGACCGCCTCTTCTGCTGGCAACTCTGTCTCTGCTTTGGCTTTATATTCGCTACTACCCTTTAAGACAGCGGCTGCAATAACAGACGTGATCAAATCGATAGTTTTAATTGAGTCGTCGTTAGCTACAATCTTGTAGTCGGCTAGATCTGGGTTTGCGTTGGTGTCGGTAATAGCAATAACAGGAATATTTAGCTTACGTGCTTCAAGAATAGCGATATCTTCTTTTGGCATATCAACAACAAAAATAGCTGCTGGAACTCCGTACATATCTCGAATACCGCCAAAAACTTTAGTGAGCTTGATCATTTGCTTCTCTAAAAGCATTTTTTCTTTTTTGATGATACCAGCAAAATCGTTTTCTTCTTTTTGAGCCTCTAGCTTTTTGAGTCTTTGAATTCGTGTCTTGATGGTATCTAGATTGGTGATCATTCCACCTAGCCAGCGGTGAGTAACGTAGGGCATGCCAGTTTCGTTGGCATATTTTTCAATAATCGGCTTGGCCTGACGCTTGGTACCTACAAAAAGTACTTGGCCACCGAGCTTAGTAACTTCATAGGCAAACTTTTCTGCAGCTAGAAGCTGAGGGGCTGTTTGGGTGAGATCAATTATATGAACACCACCACGCACACCATAAATATATGGACTCATCTTAGGATTCCAGCGGGCGCTACGATGGCCAAAATGGGCACCTGCTTCTAGTAGCTGCTTTAGTCTGGGGTCTATTTTTGTTTTAGTACTAGTTTGGCTTTTTACTTTACTTTTTGAATCAAGCTTTGGGCTTTTATCTTCTTTCACTATTATCTCCTTTTTTCGTAGTAGCAGGTTCCCAAGTGGGAGGAGTGATATTTCTGCTACAGAATCGTTAAAATTGTTTACCTGAACAATACTAGCAGATTACAGGCCTTCAGTCAATCTAATAAAAACCCCAGCTATCTAGCCGGGGTATATAAAAAGAGCTAATAAAATTATTTTTTTAAAAAGTTGCTACTTAATTAACTAGTTATGTCATATTTCTTGAGCTTGGCCTTACCTGCTTTGGTAGTGCTAATTGTTTGCAGCTCAAGAAGTTCTGCGTAGATGCCGTCTTTACTATTTGCTAGTATTTCTGGCGAACCTATCTCTACTACTTTTCCGCCCCGTAGGCCGACAATTGTATCAACTCCAGCAATAGTGCTAAGTCTATGAGCAATAATCAGAGTAGTACGGTCTTTCATAAGATGTTCAAGAGCGTTTTGTACCTCATGCTCAGACTTACTGTCGAGGCTGCTAGTAGCCTCATCAAGTATTAAAATAGGTGGATTTTTCATGATAGCTCGCGCAATTGCGATACGCTGCTTTTGACCACCACTCAGCTTTACTCCCCGCTCACCAATCTCTGCGTTATAGCCGCCTGGAAGCTTTTTGATGAAGTCGTGAGCATTTGCGGCCTTCGCGGCAGCCATAACAGCAGCTATACTCTTAGCCTTATTGCCATAAGAAATATTGTCTTTGACGCTGCCTGAAAAAAGCTGAGGCTCCTGAAACACCACACCAATAGCCTGTCTTAGGCTGGCCTGAGTAATAGAATTAACATTATGCCCATCGATATCAATATTGCCGCTTGTGACTTCGTAGAATCTAAGCATCAAGTTGGCAAGCGTACTCTTGCCCTCGCCACTCTCCCCTACCAATGCTAGTTTTTGACCTGGCTCAATAGCAAAACTAATGTTACTAAGTACTTTTTTGCCTTTTGAATAAGAAAACCCAACATTCTTATATTCCACTCGACCCTGTTTTAAGCCTAAATCTTTAGCATTTTCTGAGTCAACTATTTCGGCCTTAGTATTCATTATTTCAAAATAGTCTTTGCTACCAGCCGTAGCGCGCTGTAGTGCGTCAATTATAAAACTACTGCCAAAAAGCGGAAACTGAGCCTGAGTAGACAGCGTGAGTAGTAGTGTCATTGTGCCTAGGTTGTAAATACCAACGTATGCTTGATAGATAATGACACCTGTTATAAGAGTAAAAATAACATTCAAAGCCAGCCTTCGGTAGATATCAAATTTATGCCACTCCAGTGACTGGCCTTTGGTCTGGTGCTCAATACTACGTCGTTTCTTAGCATAAAAAAGTAGTTCTGAGGCCTCCATAACAAAAGACTTAACAACTCTGACTTGAGTTATTGATTCTACAAACCTACCGTTGCCGGTGTCGAGGTCGCTATTTATGCCCTCTTGGCGCTTCTGCCAGGCTTTGCTACTTATGTGTGTTATCCAAATGTAGATTGGGAAAATAATTGCTAAGAGAATAGCAACTGGCCAGCTGTACCAGGCAATAACAGCAAGTGTCACTATTGTCGTCAGAAAAAACTGTACAAAGTTGTTGGCCAGAGTTTGCATAAGTACTGCAATTGTTCCAATCGAGCGATCAAGCCGAGCTGTTATTTTGCCTGTTATTTGATTATCATAAAAGCCTACCGGTAGCTCCATAAGATGAGCAAAATACCTCTCTGAGAGTAGACTGTTTAGCTTTACAGACATAATATCACCCCAATAACCGTTGAGATTTGATATTAAGGTCGCAATCACTGCAGCAACACCGCCAATCAACACCAGCCCAATTAAAGAGCTAGGGGCAACGTAGCCACCAGAATATTTAGTGACAATGCCGTCTACCAAACCTTTTGTCACAAAAGGCGTGACAAGGCTAAGAATAGCCAAAACAACAACAAAAACACTTATTACACTGTAATAAGGCCAGAGTTGCTTAGAATATCGAATTATTTTCCAGATTGCTTTGATATATTATCCTGATGTTTATATATTACATTGTGCTGCATTTGTATTGCTTCTACAAGTGCATCATCACTAATACTTGTAAAAAACTTGTCTAGCCTTTGAAGTAAAGCCTCTTGGCAGCTCATTGCCTCTCGCACACCATCACCAGTTAGTTTAACGCTGACACGTCTGCGGTCATTTTGGCTGGTACTGCGCTGGGCCAGGCCAGCTACCGTGAGGCTGTCTACCAGCTGGCTAACAGCACTACTCGAAATATTAAGACTAGAGGCGATTTCTTGGGTACTCATAGCGCTATTTCCCAGCAGTAAATACAGTAGCTCAAGCTGGCTTTTAGGAATTGACTGGGCCGACTTGGGGGCAAGAGCCTGGTAGTCTATTAGCCTGCTGTAAGTATAAAAGCTATTGCTGTATTCTCTGAGTAATATTTTTCTATCTTCTGTCATTTGAGTTTGGGTTTAAATGATATATTGTTAAGCTACTTATTATATTAGTAGCTTAACAACCTCTGGTCAAATCATCTTGCGATAAATTTAGACAATGCGGCATTGGTAGAAAAACTCCCTGGCAGATAACTGCCAGGGAGTAATGATTTTAGCTGAAGCCTAGCTAAAGGCTATTTATCACCAGGCAAAGCAGCAAGAACTCTACTGTCAAGCAGCAAACTCCCACTGTGCTATAGCTGCTGGAGCTAGGTTGTGATTTTTTTAGTGATGCGTATACCCAATAAGACATTTGCCAAGTAAAAATATAGGTAACGGCAAAACCAACTAGCAGTAAAAAATACATATTTTCCCCCTTGAAGGTAGCTAACCGATTATATCATACCCACCACCAGATCATAAAAACTAGTTTCTGAACTGTTATGCTGATCTAGAAGCTATTTAAGAAATCTCTATTTCTTATTTATCACTTTTTTAAGTTATAAAGCTATTGCTGGCTGAATTTTCTAAGTTGTTGTAAGGAATTATGCTGTTTTTTTTTGCAATTTCACCATTTTTGGGCTGTCAAGCAGCACTTTACATTCTTTCTTGATAGCTGTATAACTATTACTACTTGTTTTGCACCTAGAAAGAGAGCCCAGTGTCTTTTTTAGAAATAACCGTTTTAGCCCAAAAAGCACTAGATATATACCGAGAATGCACCAAATCAACCGGCCATGATAGTATTTTTGTGAAGTTTGCTATTTCACCGTTACTTGAAGCTAGCATCAACCATTATGACGCTCAGCGGGCATATAGCTATCTTCGGAGCCACGGTTTTATTATCTCGACACATCGGCCTCGTAGCACCAGAAATTTTCATCTCTATATTCAGCCCAGCGGTAGTGTGCAAGATGAAATAGCCACTCGTCAGCGTACTAGAGCCAAAGCCGATCTAGCGAAATCTAAGCTAGATCAGCAGCAAGTCATTGAGCTTAAGATAGCTGCTCACCTAAAGGCCATTGAAATACTCCAAATTGAGCTGATACAGCTTAATTCAGTAGCTTTTGAATAAGCTGCCAATTCCCGCCTTACAAAGGCGGGTTTTTTAATACAAGAATAGGCCAATATGGTAGTAATAAAATACTGTCAAGCATAGCAATTTAGACAATCTCAATCTGTAGATTAGCCAATATTTGGCCAAAAACCCTTGACAAAAGAGCTTATGTTTGTTATAATACTGCCGTTCTGTGAGAAGTGGTTGTTTTTATAACCCGCCAGAACAGCTATATTTACATTAAAAGAAAGGATATACGACGCACGTCTACATAAGCCTTCTTGATTTAGTCAAGACGACGTATTAAAAACTATGCGCCTTATTTCTCAAGCTGTGATTGCCCTGGCAATTGTAGCAAAACAGGTGATCGTACCGGTACAAGTTCCGTTCACCGAAACAGTCATAGCTGCCGAAGCTCCAGCTGTTGTACCAAATAACTACACTTTGAAAATAAACACTGCATTACCAGGTGGCCTTGAGTTAAAGTCTACCAAAGGCAGCTTCGACAGCGATGTTGTTGCTCCCCTTAAGGCTGCTCAGGTTGCACAGGCTGCTGCCGAAGCCCAAAAAGCTCTTGAAGCTGCTCAAAAAGCTACTTCAAAAGCTAGGGCTTCAGCGCCAAAGCTAGTAATAGGCGGCGATGACGCCTTTGCCCAGCTTAGATTCTGTGAAGCTGGTGGTAACTACAACACCAACACCGGTAATGGCTACTATGGTGCTTACCAGTACGACATTCGTACTTGGGGCAACTATGGTGGTTACGCCCGCCCTGACCTTGCTCCCCCAGAAGTTCAGGATGCCAAGGCTCGTGCTACCCAGGCCGCTCGCGGCTGGTCACCATGGCCGTCATGTGCCAGGAGACTAGGCCTTTTATAAGCCAGGTTCAATAAGCACAACTTAAGCAAAAACCCCCGCTTCTTTAGTGGGGGTTTTTGTATTAGGAGTTAACCTAATGGATAAATATCTAATGGACGAATACGATTATGTAGATCAGGCCACTGGGCACGCAGCTCGTCACGCTCGGCTGAGCTGAGGCCACGGAGGTCGAGTTCGCCACCAACACTTACGGGCAAGTTTAGTTATATTACGAAAAACATAATACTTAAACCACATTGGGTAGGTAGCATCACCACTACTAAGGTAATCTATCCAGGTATCCAGACTGCGTTCTTGGTCTTGACGGATTGTATCACAGGTTTGTTCACGAACATTATTATCTACTCCTAGCAAGATATCCTCGACCATACCGTGGCCTTGGTTTTGGGCTATCTGGGCATCAAGTTTAAGTTTTGTGGTTACCGAAGCATCATTAGTGCCAGTAATGTAGTCTCGGTGGTAGGCCTCTTTGATGTGCTCAAGTGAGTGCGGGTCGCCAGTGAATATTCCATGTTTACTATTTTAAGATCAGCTAAAAAATCTAAATACCACGATTGTAGGGGCAAAAATAAGCATTAACTAACAAGCGCTGGCCCTAAATGTAGACAGCTATAATGAAAAAGAGCCCCTTATTTGGGGCATAATTTCTTGCTGCTATTACTGGCAAGCTTCACACTCAGCCAGCTCTTTGGGGTCAATTGGGCAGACCATAGGTTTGTCCCAGTCTTCGTCGTTTATTTTTTCTGTAAGATGGGTTTCTGACATTGCTATCTCCTTTTTGTTTGTGTAGTGGTTATGATTATACAATAGCCTAACAAGGTTTGTAAATAGTGCTTGTGATGGTTTTTTTGACGCTATATGCGGCTTTTCTTATAATTCTACTAGCACTAGCTAGCTTTTCACTAGCATAAGCAAGATAAAACTTGTAAACTAGCTAGTATGGAAAACATCATACAACCTCAAAGTCTAGAAGAAATAATGCATGCTTGCGACATTAATAATACAGATGAGACCGCCGAAAAAGTCTGCCTTATAAATGAAGAAATAACTCAAGGCCTTGGCATAGTACAGCGCTATCCAAAAAAAGTAACATTTTTTGGTTCAGCTAGGTTTGCCGAAAATCACCCCGAATACATAAAGGCTCGCAATCTTGCCGGTAGGCTGGTAAAAGAGCTGGGCTACACTGTTGTGACTGGTGGTGGGCCAGGCATCATGGAAGCTGCTAACCGCGGCGCCAAAGAAGCTGGTGGGCATTCCCTAGGTCTAAACATTCAGCTTCCCCAAGAGCAAACTGGTAACCCCTACCAAACAGTATCGGTCCCTTTTCACTATTTTTTCACCCGTAAAGTAACGCTAGCTTTTGCAGCCAGAATGTATATATATTTTCCTGGCGGCTACGGCACTCTCGACGAATTTTACGAAATTTTGACACTAGTACAGACCGGTAAAATACACAAGGTTCCAATTGTTTGTGTTGGCGCTAATTTTTGGGAACCAATAGATGCTGGCCTGCACAGAGCCAACATGCTGGCGCCAGAACTTCTCACAATAGACCCAGAAGACACTAGTCTTTACACAATAACAGACGATATTGAGACAATTGTTCAAATCGCTCATAATGCCCAGATGAGAGTTTGAGCACAAAGACTACAAAGCCCATCTGCAAAAGCTACAACACTTGGCAACAATCACATTTTTGTTATAATACTTAAGTCTAATTTACAAAAAATACCATAAATAGAGGAAAATTAAATGGAACAATCAAACAAGCCAGCTGCAGAAGTCGCTAATTCTGCCCCATCTCAACCTGCCGAAGAAAAAACTACTATTGAGGCTATTCACAATCTAATGCCAGAAATGCGCGAGACTCAAAATAACGTCAAAACTCTAAGAGAACAACTAAAAGACGTAATGGAACAAAATGCCGAATATCGGCTGCTAGCTGAACAAATCAAAGAGCTTTCTGAAAAGCGCCTAATGGCCAAAAAAGCTCTACTTGACGATAAGGATTACCAAAAGATAAGTGTCGATCTCGACGACGAACGGCTAAAACTCAAAGACCTTCAAGAAATTTTGAGTCACTACCTAGTAAGCCACTACCGGGAAACTAATCAAACTCAAGTAACAGACGACCTTGGTGAAACCAGAGCTGTTGTTGTGAGTGCCAAGATTGGCAAGGCTGAAGCTAGTAAGTAGGCCAGGTTCTCAAAGCATTGACCAGCTGGCTTCAATATGATAATATTACAAAGTCATGAAAACCAGTATTCACCCAGAACGAATCGAAACCAAAGTTACCTGCCAAGGTTGCAACACGACTTTTACTAGCAACTCTTCTGTTGCCGAGATGACTGTCGATGTTTGCTCTAATTGCCACCCATTTTATACCGGCAAGCAGAAACTTGTCGATACTGAAGGTCGCATAGACCGTTTTAAGGCTAAGCAAAAAGCAGCTGATTCCAAAAAAGATGCACTTGTCAAAAAAGGTCAAAAAGCTCTAACTAAGGCCGAAGCTAAGGCCATGCTAGAAGCTGATACTGTAATTACCGAAAAAAACACAACAGCAGTTCAAAAAGACCAAAAAACTGATAAAAAAGCTCATACTGACAGCCCGCTAGCTTCAGACTCAACACCAACAGACAAATAAATACTTTTTTAGTTCTAAAGCAATGTATAATATATGCATTGCTTTACTGTTTTTAAGCCAAAAATATGATAAATCAAGCCAAAATAGATGAATTACAGCAAAAACTTACCGAGATAGAAGCTCAGCTAGCCGACCCGGCGATTTATGCTAGTCAAAAAAGTGCTGCCCTGGTCACAGCCCAGCGTGAGCTTGCTGTAAAACTAGATCTTTTTCGAAGCTTAGAAAAAACCTCAGCAGACCTAGATGAGGCCCGAACGATGATCAATGACCCCGAAATGAAGCTGCTTGCAGAAGAAACCATTAGCGAGCTAGAGCCAAAGCTGTCAGCATTAGAAGCTGAGGCCAAAGTTGCGCTACTTCCTGTTGACCCAAATGAACATAAAAATGCCATTGTTGAAATACGAGCTGGGGCAGGCGGCGATGAGTCAAGCTTATTTGCTGCTGATTTGCTACGAATGTACTCTCGCTACGCCGAAACCCATGGGCTGAAGCTAGAATTACTCTCAGAAAGTCTTGGTAGTAGCGGTGGGTACAAAGAGGTAATAATGGCAATCAAAGGTGATGGTGCTTATGGCTTACTAAAATATGAAAGTGGGGTTCATAGAGTTCAGCGCATACCAGCTACCGAAAGCGCTGGGCGCATCCACACCAGTACGGCAACTGTCGCGGTTTTGCCAGAAGCACAAGAACAAGATATTGAAATAAACCCAAATGATTTGAGAATAGATGTTTTTAGAAGTGGCGGAAACGGCGGTCAAAGTGTCAATACTACTGATAGTGCAGTGCGGATAACTCATATTCCTAGTGGAGTTGTGGCTACCTGCCAAGATGAGAAGTCACAGCTCAAGAATAAGCTCAAGGCTATGGGTGTATTGCGGTCACGCCTTCTTGACATGCGTGAGCAAGAGCTGTCAAAAAAGCTTGGTGATGCTCGTCGCTCACAGATAGGTACTGGCAATAGAAGTGAAAAAATACGCACTTACAATTATCCACAAGACCGCATCACAGACCACCGCATTGGTTTTACAACTCACAACATGACCAAAATAATGGATGGCGATCTTGATAGTATTTTTCAGGCCTTACGCGACGCAGCTGTACAAAGTGCTTTAGAAAGTCAATCTTAAGACTTAAAAATTATGGACATTAAAAAAGCTCTTGAAGTTTCAACAAAAAAACTAAAACAAGCCAAAATTGCTTCGGCCAGGCTAGACAGCGAGATTTTATTGGCTTGTGCGCTGGGCAAGACTAGAGAATTTTTGATTGCCCATGATGACCAGCAGCTCAAAAATTATGAGAATAGCAAATTTGAATCTTTTATTGCCCGCAGGCTAGACCGCGAACCGGTTTGCTATATCACCAACCAGCTAGAATTCTATGGTTTAGATTTTTTCGTCGACAAGCGAGTGCTGTCTCCACGAGTCGAAACAGAACTAATTGCTGAGCTGGCTATCAAGAATGCTCCCTCAAATTCTTCTCTTATTGATATAGGAACAGGTAGTGGCGCACTTGCAATCAGCATAGCAAAGTATCGGCCTGATCTGGCGATCACAGCTACTGAGGTGTCTAGTGAAGCAATGCAGGTGGCACAGTTTAATAATAAAAAATTACTAGCTGGTGAGTGTAAAATAAATTTTATAATGGCCAATGTCTGGCAGGGTGTGGAGGGTATTTTTGAGACAATTGTCACAAATCTTCCTTACGTATCGCTAGACTACCAGCCCAACATGAAGCCCGAAGTACTAAAAGAACCCGCTATTGCTCTATATGGCGGCAAGGGTGACGGGCTAGACCTTTATCGCAAATTCTACCAAGGCATAAGTAAGCATTTAGCGCCCTCAGGTATAGTCTACCACGAGTCAGACCCTTGGCAACATCAAGCTTTGAGTGAGCTAGCACTAAGTGCTGGCTTAGAGCCTATATTAGAAAAGTATTTGATTTTGGGTTTTAGAAAAAAATAGATTAGTGCAATTGTTGGCTGTAAACTAAACCGCTACAGACCATTTACTAAGAAGCATTAGGGTGATAAAAACTGCAGTTGTTACACCAATATATTCAAACAAAAGACTCCGCTTCAATGTTTTATTTTTGAAATGATAGTATAGACCACCAAAGCCGTAAGCTAGGGCAGACAAAATAAGTGCTGCCTGGCTAAGTAGCAGACTGGTGTTTGGTATCTGATAAAGGTTTATCCATCGACTAGTGATCCAAAATATCTCAACAGAAATAAGTGCCCAGATACTAGAAATCAAATAAGGTTTATCTGTAAAATCAAGTAGCCAGCTGAGGGCCGTAAAAAACATTACTAGCCAGACCAGTGCCATAACAACAACTGTTGGCCATTGCCAAAAAGCCAGCATGAGACTTGCCAGACTGAGGCCAAATACTATAAATAAAACGCTCAAAATGTTGTCAATAATTACTTTTGGTTCGGGCCTTATATCTTGATAAAGAATTGCCCCATAAGCTACCGCAATAACAATACTTACCGCGACAAACAAGGCAATTGGTATCGAAAACATTAGAAGAGCCGTGTAGGCATAGCCATACATTATTATCAGCCACAAACTGGGCTTAATCATCTTACTGGTGATTTGCCAAAATGTCTTGCTAACTAAAATCTTGCTTAGCAATACGTAGTTTAAAATAATAATAAGCGGTAGCAAGATGATTTGAATACTTGAGTAGTAGATAAGTGCGACTGCCACTATGGTAATAAAAAAGCAGGCAGACAAAACGTAGCGTTGGTCGCGCGAGAGAAAATCTATTCTTTTGATTTGGTCAGAGAGTTTTATAGTCGGTTCCTACTATTATTCTGATGTCTATTTCTGATTCAGGCTGGCCAGCCGGGCTGGCTGGTCTGTCTTGGGATACAGCTTTGACACCTAGCCTTTTTTCTAAATACTGTAGTGTATAGGGCTTCTTGCCGTTACTTAGGTCTATTATTTGGCTGTTTTTTATATTGCTCGCATTTGCTGCCACTACAGAAACAACATTATAATTATAGCTCTTTAATTGCTCGCTAGCTAGCTTAGCTTTGTTGACCAAAGTAGTGCCATTTTCGAGCTGTATTTTAGCTGCCTCTTGTTTGATATAGCCATCAACAAAAATCGACCTGACAAAAGATTGAATTGCACTGTAGTTGCCAATGCCAGCAACTGGCACAACAACGCTGGCGCCACCGACTTGGCTATTTGTCACTAAGCCAGTGGTATCAATATCAAGAACCTTGCTGGTGATTTTTGAGGGCTCAGTCTCTCTTGCAACTTGGGTAAGGCGGTCAATCTCCCAGAGCTCAAGATCGGTTCGAACATTGTCACCAACAATCTTTAAAACTTCTGTAATTTTGGCTGGATTTGCCAAGACGTTTAGTTTACTGGCTTTCTGCCTCAAAGCCACTAAAACATCTTGCTGCCGCTTGGCTCTACCATAGTCATCACCACAATTGCCTTTTCTACAGCGGGCATACTTGAGGGCTGAACTACCGTTGAAATGCTGAGTACCAGCCATAATACTAAAACCACAAGCCTTGCCTTCGTTTTTGGCGCATGGATAGTCTGGGTCAACTAGTGTACTAATTACCTCAATATCTACACCACCAACAGTGTCGACGGCTTGCTTGAGGGCAGTAAAATCAGTTCTTATGTAGTAATGAATTGGTACTCCTAAGACCTCTGAGACGGTTTTTTTGGCAAGTTCTGGGCCAGTGCCAGTCTTATATTGTTCGCCAAAAGCGTGAGCAGCATTGATTTTATTGAAACCATTATTAGGTATTTTGACATAAAGATCTCTTGGAATAGACAGCATTGCGACGTCTTTGGATTTTGGGTCATAGCTGGCAACAATCATAGTATCGCTCAGGCCTTGGCCTGAATGACCAGCGTCGCCTACCCCTAGTAATAAAATATTGACTCGCCCATCGCCCTCACCTTTTAGCTTCTCTACAGCAATATTTTCAGTCTTAAGACCCTCTGCAGCGGGGCCGCTGTTTTTGACAATAACCTTGCTGAGAGTTTTATAACTTCGGTAACCAAAATAACCAGCTATAGCGAGTATAACAATTAAAAAAGCCAGTAAAATCTTAATAATGATATGACGCTTGATAGGATTTTTGGGCTTTAAAACACTACTACCTAGGTCTTGGTTTAAGCTAGGCGCTGACTTTTCTGGCGCCTGGCTAGAGAGGTCTTGACTAGTGCTGGAGCTGGTTTTTTTATCCATAAGGTTTTATTATAGCTTAGATTTGAGCTTGAATAATGTTTTTTGACGAAAATGTTATTGTGCTTGTGATAAACACTATAACCTGTGTATAATCAAACTCAATGGACCCCCAAAACAATCAACAAGATGAGCTAGAAGAGATACTGCTTCCTGAAGAAAAACTGCTTAAGCCTGGTAGCGTGATCGCCCCTATGACAGATCTGCAGGCTCAAGCCCAGGCCGAAAAAGCTAAGCTAGCTGCAACTGACCATCAGCAATACAACAAAGATATTGATAGCCTTAGTCAGTCCGATTCTACGGGCCAACAGAACACAGAGCCAGAGCCTAAGAAAAAACACCTTATTGCAGAACTTCTGATATGGGCGGGGGTGACAATTTCTATAGTCCTGATAATTCAAAATTTCATTTTTCAAGCCTTTTACGTCTCTGGAAGCAGTATGGAGCCAAGCTACCAAAACAATGACTACTTGATAATCTCAAAAATTCCTCTCACTCAGTACAACGTTGGTCGCTTGTTTGGCCAAAAAAATGTTTCAGTAAACAGAGGTGATTTAGTTGTATTTCGCTATCCTAACGCCTTAGAAACTTTTTTTATCAAGCGCGTTATTGGCCTGCCAGGAGACCGAGTTGTGCTTAAAAATGGCATATACACGATCTACAATACCCAGCACCCAGATGGCCTGGCTCTTAGTGAAGACTATGTCGACAAGCAGTATGTTACTCAAGGAAACATTGATGAAGTGGTTGAACAGGGCAAGCTTTTTGTCAGTGGAGACAATCGTAGCCCTGGAGGCAGCTTTGATAGTCGCGAGTGGGGTCAGCTGCCGCAAGAAGATTTGATTGGCTTTGCAGTCTTGAGACTACTGCCAATTAATAACTTTAAATTTATCACAGGCCAAACTTATCCCGGGCAATAGTAGTAGTCAGCTAGTTGATAGCTGCTAAGCTCTAAACTGTTGGTTCCTGGCCAAGTATCTGAGAATATATTCGTGATAATTCTTCATCTGAGTAGTACTCAATTTGCAGTCTACCACCCTTTGCGGTCTTGTAAATACTAACCTTGGTGCCCAAATACTTTCCAAGATCTGTGGTCAGCTTAAGCTGTGGAGCAGCTGCTTCTTTGACTTTATCTTGCTTGATTTCTACTCCCCCTTTAAACTCACGCACTAGTGTTTCGGCGTTACGAACATTAAGACTATGCTTGATGATATAGGCCAAAAATAAATCTTGTTGTGTTAGATCGGTCAGCGAGAGCAAGGTACGGGCATGCCCCTCACTAATAATGCCTTCGTTGAGGGCTACTTTGCCTTTGTGGCCAAGTTTTAATAGTCTGATTATGTTAGTTACTGTAGAAGTTGCTTTACCAACTGATTCGCCTATCTTGGCATGGTTCATGTTGAATTGGTCTACTAGTTTTTCATAAGCTACTGCCTGCTCAAGTGGCCTGAGATCAGCTCGCTGTACATTTTCAATAATAGCAATCTCGAGCTGTTGCTGTTGAGTTAATGTACGGGAAATAGCCGGTACTGTCTTTAGCCCAGCAAGCTTTGCGGCCCGTAGTCGCCTTTCGCCAGCTATCAGCTGATATTTCCAGCCATTTTCAGTCATCACTACTAGGGGCTGAATAATTCCATGGCTAGCAATACTCTCAGATAGTTCAGTCAAGGAATTTTGTTCGAATTCGGTACGAGGCTGATATGGATTGGCCTCGATGTTTTCTATTGGGATATCAATAATAGACTTAGCATCAAGCCTAGCTTCTTGCGGCATAGTATCTGAGGCGAATTCGTCTATATCTTCTAGGCTGGTAGGCAAAAGGCTGTCTAAACCACTTCCTAGTCGGCTTTTTGAGGCATTATTTTGGCTGTTCGACACGGCGTATTATCTCCTTGGTGAGTTTTTTATAGGCAGATGCTCCGCGGCAAAACCTATCATAGTCGTGAATAGGCTTGCCGTGCGAAGGTGCTTCAGCTAATCTTATATTGCGAGGTACCGTAGTGTCAAATACAAGTTTACCAAAATGCTTGTTGAGTTCTGCTATCACGGCAGTTGATAAGCTAGTGCGGCCGTCAAACATTGTTACTAAAACACCTAGTAATCTAAGCTTGGGGTTAAGAGCAGCCCTAACTCTTTTTACCGTGTTAAGTAGCTGACTTAGGCCTTCTAGGGCGTAAAATTCAGCTTGAGCGGGTATTAAGAGCATATTGGCGGCAACAAGGCCGTTTATTGTAAGCAGGCCAAGAGATGGCGGACAGTCGATAAAAATATAGTCATACTCTAGCCCAGCTAAGGCAGACTTCAAAATAAATTCTCGCTTTGGCCGATGTGCCAGCTCTATTTCAGCAGCTGCCAAAACTGGCCCGGTTGGTAAAATATCAAGTCTTGGATAAGCAGTTTTGTGGGTTGTTTCTACTGCTTTGGCAGTGCCCTGTAAGACATCATAAAGACTTGTTTTTAGAGTACTTTTTTGAATTCCGAGCCCACTGCTTGTATTACCCTGGGGATCAAGATCGACAAGTAAGACTTTTTTACCCATTTTAGCCAAGTATGCAGCTATGTTTATAGCACTAGTTGTTTTGCCAACGCCGCCTTTTTGATTTGCAACTGCAATAATATGAGCCACTAGTTATTTTTTCCTCCACATTATGTTTATCTTCACTGCTATCTTATCATAAGAACTAGAGTTTTGACAAAAATAGCGAACAGCAGACAAACACTTGTTGCTGGTCAACAAAAACTTTACATTACGATCAAATCTTGCTACAATAATTTATTGAAACTCTAAAAAGAATATAAGGAATCATATAAAATGTTAGCAGTCATAGAAACCGGTGGCAAACAGTACATAGTTGAAAAAGGCCAAACTCTTGAAGTTGAGCTTTTGCATAATGAAAAGCCAGCGATTGAGTTTAAGCCACTGATGATAATTGATGGCGAAAACATCAAGGTAGGAAAGCCTGTTGTTGATGGCGCCGTAGTAAAAGCTGAAATTGCTCCAGAAATTATTAAAGGCAAAAAGCAAGTAATACTACACTATAAAGCGAAAAAACGGATCTCTGTCAAAACAGGTCATCGCCAAAAATACAGCGCAATCACAGTCACTGATATCAAGGCTTAAATCGCCCCGCTAAAACCATACTTATGCAGTATGGTTTTTTGGTACTAACTACAGCTACTAGAGAGGCTTGCAGCTGTCTATAACCGGGGTGCCTAAAGCTCTGGCTTTGAGCCAGACTATTGTGTCGAGAAAACTGGCGTTCATGGTCTGATAATGATCGACTTTACCAGTTGGGTTATAGCCCTGAATTGCATATTTACTTGTAGCGTACTCAACCAAATTTACGGCATTACCACTGGCACACAGCCTTTGGTAGCCAGCTTTGCTTTGCTTGGGCAGCACTACGTTGTCACTAAGTCCTTGGTTGATTAATTTTGGGGTAGCAGTTTTTATTGGGCCAACAATATTTGCTTTCATATCTGAGTCGAACTGAGCGTAGAGTCTGTTACTAGCTAAGTCAGCTGATTTGACAGCGCTGATAAATTCCTGGGTATAAACTGCTGAAGATTTATTTGTGCCAATATTGTTTGGCCAATATTTATTGACAGTGTCAATACACTCTCGGGTTGCGTCAACAATAAGATTTTTTGCATATTGAGGCTGTAGTATTTTATCGACTGGATAGTTGCGCTTGTACCAGTCTTGGTAGCTAGCTAAAACAAATGGTCCAAACCAATTTAAATTAGCATTAGCAGTGATGGCATCTGTCAGAGTTTCGTTGACGCTAGTAACTGGCCCAAAGCCAACCGCTCCTTTGAGCTTTATTTCGGGGGCATACTTTTGGCTAATAGCATCAGCCCAGAAAGCCGCGTGCCCACCTTGACTATAGCCGGCTGTAAATATTGCATCTTTGTTCAGTCTTGACTTAGTAGAATCAAGATTATCTAGCGCACGAATACTATCAAGCATTGTTTTGCCCTCTATATCACCTACCATATAGCGATGCATTCTATCTTTATCCCGCATGCCTTGGTAGTCGGCTAGCACCACTACGTAGCCCTGGCTAGCATAGGCAGCCATGAGGCTGTCGTAGTTGGCCCAGTCTCGCTGAGCTGGGTTCTCAAGGCTAGCTGCGCAAGAATCTCCGAGCCCTGTGGTACCAGTTGCAAAGGCTAAAACTGGAAGTTTTTGATTGCCAGCGGGTAAGTAAACTCTAGCATAGACCCCAACGTCGTTGGCGCTACCGTCTGAGGTAGTGAAGCGAAAAGTTTGCTTGCTAATTGCCGAATTTACAGCTTGGTCAAAGGCCTTATTAGTTTGTTTGATTAAGGCCAGAGTTTGGCTTGAGCTAAATAATTCTGGAGTCTGAATTTCTAGAATTTTACCAGTTTCAATCTCTGCTGGCTTAGTATTTTCCACGAGAGAGCTGGCGGTTATTACAACTGAGGCTTTTTCACTTTGATACTGGCGCCAGCGTAGCCAGCCAGTAATGGCTAACAAAACCAAAATCTCGAGAATAATTATTATTAAGAATTTATGCTTGAATTTGTCTTTTCTCATTTTGTTGTCTTTTATTATATCATTACTGGGCTCACTATTTAATACTACTTGTGGCGACACTATGTCGGCTGGGAGCGGACTGTCTGTCTTGGGCTGCTGCGGCCTTGGCTTTTTCATATCAAGCTCTTGGTCATTACATACATATCAACTCCAGCTGCAATCTCACGCATAATTTTTTTCATCTCGTAGCCATGGCGTTCATAAAAACTGCGTTGGTTATGAGTGATAAGTTCTATATTGTCGACATTTTGAGCCTTGAGACTAGACTCTGTTTCTACTAGTAAGCTAATTCCATTTTTTTGACCACGCTGGCTGGGGGCAATATAAAGCCAAAATAAGAATGCCGTATTGTTCGAACTAAGGGCAGAAATACTGTAACCCACCAGCTCTGAGTTGTTAAAACTACCCAGTAGCTGGCGACGGGGATTAAGACTTGCCAAAATTAGCTTTTTTTTGGAATTTGAGCGTTGAATTGACTTGCGGTATTCTGGCTCAAAGTAGGCAAAATCAGACTCTAGTGCATGGCCAAATATTATTTCTAAGCGACCACACTGAGAGATTGGTATAGGCTTAATAACTAGTCTGCTCATGACAACATATTTCTTATGTGTTTTCTATGTAATGCTCGGCTTCAAGCGCAGACTTGCAGCCTTCGCCAGCTGCAGTAATGGCTTGACGATAACGACTGTCGGCGACGTCTCCGGCTGCAAAAACACCTTTTATTTTAGTGCTGGTATCGTGAGAAATCTCTAGATAGCCCTTGTCATTTCGATCTAGAATGCCATCAAAAAGCTTGGTCTGAGGGGTGTGACCAATAGCCACAAAAAAGCCCTGACACTCCAGCTCTGAGGTGGTGTCATGAAGGGTGTCTTGAATGACAACTCCTTCAACCATATCTTTGCCCAATACATCTACCACTTGGCTGTTGAGTAAAATATCAATTTTAGGATGATTTTTTACTCTTTCAAGCATTATCTTGCTCGCCCGAAATTCGTCGCGACGATGAATTAATGTAACTTTGCTGGCGAATTTGGCGAGAGTCAGAGATTCTTCCATAGCACTATCACCGCCCCCAACTACTACAACATGTTTTGTCGTAAAAAAGAAGCCATCACAGGTGGCGCAAGAAGATACTCCTTTGCCCATTAAGCGCTGTTCATTTTCTAGATTTAGCCAGTTTGCACTAGCTCCAGTAGAAACTATCACTGCTTTGGCGGTATAAACTTCATCACCAACCCAAACCTTTTTGGTTTCATCAGTTAACTCAACTCTTGTCACATAGTCGTTTCGCATTGTTGTGCCAAACCTTATGGCTTGATCTTTCATTTCTTGCATTAGGCTAGGGCCCATTATTCCTGCACTGAAACCTGGAAAATTTTCGACCTCAGATGTCAAAAGTAGCTGGCCACCTGGTGAGTCACCGGCGAGCATCATGGTGTTTAGATTGGCTCTAGCTGTATAAATAGCAGCTGTGAAGCCAGCTGGTCCGGCACCAATAATAATGACGTCATAGTTGTTGATGGACTGTGATTTAGTTGTTGATTTATTATTCATGCTTGTTATTATAGCAAAATTTTTTACAAAAAACTTTTTTTAAGAGCGCTATTGAATTAGTAGAATTCTAAGTATCAGGCGCTAATTTCTTGAGGCCGCCACTTCGCACTAGGCTTGATATATAATACGATATTTGAGTATAACAGCACTTATTTAAAAGTGCTGTTATAGCATCTCATGGCAGCTCACAGAACTGGCTTTAGCCAAGCAAATAAGGGTTTTAGTGCTTTTTTGATGTAAAATAGCATAGTTATGCATACTCTCTCAAATGAACAAGCCAAAGTAATTGGCGCAATTGCGGTTTGGCTCAAGAAATACGAGCAAGACAAACAACAGCAGTTTTTGACAATTGGCGGCTACGCAGGTACTGGTAAAACTTCATTACTTTCTGGGCTGCGGCAGATTTTACGCCAAAACAGACCAGAAATGCAGATTGGTTTTGCTGCCTACACCGGTAAAGCCACTCAGGTTCTAAAATCAAAACTCAAGCAACAAAAAACTCTACTAAAAGGTGACTCTATCTCAACTCTCCACTCTCTGATGTATTTTTCAGAAGCTCAAAAAGATGGCTCGCTGAGCTGGAGAAAGCGTGATGATCTTAAGCTTTCGCTAGTGATTGTAGACGAAGCAAGTATGGTGAGTGAACAGCTATGGCAAGATTTATTGAGCTTTGGCTTACCAATAATTGCAGTTGGTGATCACGGTCAGCTGCCACCAATAAATTCTAGCTTTTCGCTAATGGAAAACCCCCACCTTAGACTTGAGCAAATATGGCGACAAGCCGAAGGCAGCCCAATAATAAGTCTTGCTACCACAGCACGAACCACTGGCCAAATAGAAATCAAAGATTATGGCCAAGGAGTTCAAAAACTGGATCAGTCTGACCCTCAAACAGGAGATATTATTGAAGACATATTTTCTGCTTTTGATAGTGAGACTATGGTCTTGTGCGGCTACAACAACACAAGGCAAAAAATTAACAGTCATATTCGTGAGCTGAAAGGTTTTGAGTCGTCCCAGCCACTTCGTAATGACGTTATTGTTTGTCTGAGAAATAGTCGTAGCTCTGGCTTAAGTAATGGTCAAATTGGCGTAATTACAGCAATCATTCCAGCCGATAATGACGAAGCCGAGCTGTGGTATTTTATAGTTGCTGATTTTGATGGCCAACGCTTTGAAGGCTATGCTCTGCGCGAACAATTTGGCGCCCAAACAACAATCGCCCGGCCGCCTCAAAGGCCTAAAAATGACGTAACCGGGCTGTTTGATTTTGGCTACTGCCTAACAGTTCATAAAGCTCAAGGTTCTCAAGCTAAAAAAGTTTTGATTTTTGAAGAGCGTTTTGCTAATATGACTCAAGACGAGTGGCAACGCTGGCTCTACACCGCAGTCACAAGAGCCCAAAATGAACTCTATCTTATCGGCCACTAGTTGGCCAAAATCGCGGCGTCTCAGATCTTAAACTAAAGTGTTTGCATTTGTCACCAATCTATGACATAATGAGATTCTTACTGGTAGCGCTTCACGGCTCGAGCAACCGAAGCGCTTTTTATTTATAAATGAGAGAAATACATGTCACAAACAACTGAACAAGATCCAAAAAATATCCGTAACATTGCTATAATCGCTCATGTCGATCATGGCAAGACCACTCTTGTAGACGGGCTACTCAAGCAATCTCAGACTTTCAGAGACAACCAAGCCGAAATGAGCCAAGAGCTTATCATGGATAGCGGCGACCAAGAACGTGAGCGCGGAATCACAATCACTGCAAAGACTACTGCCGTTCAGCACAACGAATACCGAATAAACATCATCGATACCCCGGGCCATGCTGATTTTAGTGGTGAGGTAGAAAGAACTCTAAATATGGCTGATGGTTGTCTACTGATTGTAGATGCTCAAGAAGGCCCAATGCCCCAAACCAAATTTGTTCTACAAAAAGCCTTAGTTGGTGGTCTTAAGCCAATTGTGGTGATAAACAAAATAGATAAAGTTGGCTCTCGGGTCAGTGATGTAGAAAACGAGCTAGCAGACTTATTTCTAGAACTTGCAATTCACGAAGACCAGCTCCACTACCCGGTTTACTATGCAATTGGTAGGGCTGGTAAGGCCTGGGCTGCAATGCCTGATAACCCAGACTTAGAAGCTGACCTTTCGGTTCTTTTTGACGCAATAATTGCAGATGTACCAGCTCCAAAGGTTGAGCTAGATGGGCCTTTTCAAATGCTTGTCACAGCTCTTCGCTGGGACAGCTACAAAGGTAAGTACGCAATTGGGCGAGTCAACCGAGGTAGTGTCAAGCCAGGAGATAGCGTAGTGTTGTGCAAAAAAGATGGCAGCCAGTTTAAGACAACAATTGACCATGTTTTTATTTCTCACGGCATTACTATTGCTGAGACCCCAACTGCTATAGCTGGCGATATTGTTCAGCTGACAGGTGTGGGTGACGCTCAGATCGGTGAAACAATAGCCGATAGCAACAAACCTGAAGCTTTACCCATTCTTGAGGTAGAAGCCCCAACTTTAAAAATATATCTAGGCCCCAACACTAGCCCGGTAAAAGGTACAGAGGGCGACTTTACAACAAGTAGGCAGATTGGCGACAGACTAAACAAAGAGCTCGAAACTAATGTTGGTCTAGAGCTTGAAACTAGCGACGTTGGTTTTTTAGTAAGTGGCCGAGGCGAGCTCCACTTGAGCGTGCTGATTGAAACGCTTCGTCGAGAGGGCTTTGAATTTGAAGTAGGCCGACCCCAAGTAGTAACAAAAACAGAAAATGGCAAAACAATGGAGCCACTTGAAGAGCTAATAGTTGAAGTGCCAGCAGATTTTGTAGGTGCTGTTCAAATGGAGCTTGGCACTAGACGAGCTACCCTAAAAGAGCAGTTTATCAGCTCTAAAGGCGTTACTAAACTTGTTTATGAGCTCCCCACAAGATCTATTTTGGGGCTTAGGAACGTGCTTATGACCAACACCAAGGGTGCCGCCGTACTAAATAGCTTGATGGTGGGCTACCAGCCTCAGGGCCAGGCCCTGCAGCAACTTCGTAACGGCGCCCTTGTTTCTTGGGTACAAGGCAGTACTACAGCTTACTCACTACAAAAAGTTGAAGAACGAGGCATCTGTTTTGTTGGGCCAGGCGTGAAAGTCTATGCTGGTCAAATAATTGGTCTAAATAACCGTAGTGAAGATATGGACATCAATGTCTGTAAGGGTAAACAGCTAACCAACATGCGTACCAGCTCAAGTGATGGGGTCGTACAGCTTATGCCTGCTACAATATTTAGCCTTGAAGAATGCATTGATTTTATTGAAGACGACGAGCTCTTAGAGGTAACACCTGTTGCTCTAAGGTTGCGTAAGCGCGAGCTAGACCCAAACAGACGAAAGAAAAACTAAAGCAGACTCATTTGTTGAGGTATCTCCCTCTCGAGCTCAGTTCTAGCTTGACTGCTTGTGGTAATTTTATCAGGCAATGCTTTGCCCTCAGATATAGCCAGTAAAACTTCGAATATTTTTACCATTGCATAGGTGTCTAGCTCGCAATACTGCAGTAGGTTTGCCATTATTTTGTCAACTTCTTGCTGCGAGTAGATATCTTCATATACTGAACTCATCCAGAGCCTTTGGGCGCTACCACCTTCTTGAATTTCCATATCTTGATAGCTAAGTTCAGGAGCCAAAACTGGTAAAACCTTCTTAATACTAGCGCTACCCTGAAAGCCCTTATCTAGATAAAAACCTTTTTGAAAAGGTAGCATTAAGTCAACTATTCGAGAATTAACATCTTCTGTGAAATCGCCATATTGTGGAAGTATTTTGCCCATCAAGCTATTGCATTTTTTTTCAAAAACTTCATACCAAACCAAGACAGTCCCCTGCGAACCAATATCTGAGCCGAGATTCTTCAAAAGTTCTGGCAAGGGGTCGGTGTCTTGAGTATGCAAAAATTCTTTATGTCTAAGATTGCCGCCTGGCTTATCAATAACGTGTAGAGAATATTGAAAAGGTAGCTGATCATAAGGCCGGGTGCCGTCAAAAAGAGGCACCAGTGATGAAAGTGTCTCATAGTCTAAGAAATACAAAGGATACTTAAGTGCGCCAACAAACTTTTTAATTTTTTTAATGTCAAGTATTGGGCTAGAGCTTCTGGCGGCAAGTATTTGGCCGCGTTGAACAGTCTTCAGCTTAAAGTCATCTGGGATATCCAGAATACTGACAATATGCATATCTTCCAGCTGCCCAATCTGCTCGGGCTTTGCCTGAGTAAGCTTGTAAATAGAGTCTGCAGATATTTCAGGCTGCAAACTCAAAAATATTTCAAGCCACTCCCTGTAAGAACCTAGCTTAGCCCGGCGCGGTGTTGGGTCTGGCATCTGAGGCAGTAAGGCAGTGCTCAGGGCTACCGAAATATTTCTTTTTGTAGCGTCAATCTTGCTTCGAACTTTTGAGCTAACATCTTGCTGAACAGTCATCTTTGTTTTGTCTATTTGGCCTTTTTTGACATATAGATTATTGCAGTAGATCACATATATATCTCGAACTTTATAGCCAGCGTTTTCGAGCACAACTGTTTGGAAAGCCAAGTCGTAGATGTGATCTGGTTTGACCTTAGTGCTACTTTTAATTTCAAACAGGTCAAATGTTTTATCACCAACTTTTTCAATAACATCTACAATACAGGTGATTTTTTGGTTATCGAAGCTGGTTTCAAAGCGAGCCTGAGACAAAATATCGGCGCCATCATCTATAGCTTTTTGGGTGCGAGCAGGCATAGATAAATACTGATCGTAGTTGCTGAAGCCAATTTTAAGAATGCTACCAAAGCGGGCTTCACCATAATGCTCAAATACATTTCCGGCGTCAAAAAGAGCTTGCAGATTGGCATCTGGAACAGGTAGTTTTTTTTTGTCATTTTTTTTCAGCCATAGCCAAGCGGGGTGCTTCAAAAACATCATATATTCAGATTTTGAGAGTGTAATCATGTTGCAATCTATTATAGCTTACTTGCAAGATATAAGCAGTAAGTGCTACATTAAATGCTAATGAAAAAAATCAAAAACAAACTATCTAGCAATAAAACTCTTTTCTTAGTGGTGGTTGCGCTGGCTCAGTTTATCATAATTGTTGACTCAACTTTTATGAGTGTTTCAATATCAACTTTGGTAGTAGATCTTAAAACCAATGTAACCGCAGTACAAACAGCTATAGCATTATACACTTTAGTGATGGCCAGCTTAATGATTGCAGGTGCTAAAATTGGCGATATTTATGGGCGTCGAAAAATATTTTTCTTAGGGCTAACCGTCTACGCCTGCGGTAGTTTAATCGCGTCACTCTCTCCGAATATTATTAGCTTTATAATTGGCTGGTCTTTTCTTGAGGGGATTGGGGCAGCTCTGATGCTTCCGGCAATGATAGCCTTAATTGCTGGGAATTACCCAGCCGGTAAAGACCGCACCAAGGCTTATGCCGTTCTAGCGATGGTTGGTTCTAGTGCCGCCGCCGTAGGCCCTATTGTTGGTGGTATTTTTACAACTTATCTATCTTGGCGGTTAGCTTTTTTCTCTGAGCTTTTTGTGGTTGCTTTTATTGTGATAAATAGAAATATAATCAAAGACGCTATATTTCAAGGCAAGATTGCTAGTTTTGATTTTAAGGGTTTTTTATTAACGATAGTGGGGCTTGTCTCTATTGTAGGCGGTATTATCATGGCATCTTTTTATGGTATTTTGCTAGCCCGAAAAGATGTTGTGATATTTAACCAAACAGTTATTACGACCGGCCAAATATCACCTACAGTGTGGCTGGTTTTAGCAGGTTTATTGGTACTTGCTATATTTTATTTCTATGAGAAAAGTAGACTCGACAAAAACTTATCAGTACTAATTGACATTAGGCTACTTAGCAAAAAAATAGTATTAGCCGGCTCATTTACGATGTTTGCTCAGTACTTAGCTGTTGCCACTACAATATATTCATTAGCCCTATATCTACAGATGGGGCTAGGCTACAACGCCATTCAAAATGGACTAACTCTGCTGCCGTTGAGTTTAGCCGTTGTTACAGCCGCCTTATTTAGCAGTAAAGTTCTGGCTCACAGGGTTGCCCCCCGATGGGTCATAATGACCGGCTTTTTTATCTTGACGCTAGGCGCATTAGCGATGGGCCTAACGGCTAGAAGCGCCACTAGCGGGCTAGACTTTGGATTTGGTATTTTTCTCATTGGAATTGGGGTGGGCTGCATAGCCTCTCAGAATCAAAATCTTGTAATAAGCTCTGTCCCAAACAAGTTTTCAAGTGAGATTTCTGGTGTCTTAAACACTTGTTTAAATGTTGGTAGCTCAATGGGCACAGCAATGGCTGGGGCGTTGATAATAACAAGTTTAATATTTAATTTCAGCTCTCAAGTCAATGAATCATCAGCATTTACTGCCAGCCAAAAAGACCAAATCAATACCACTGTCAATCTGCAGGCTCAAATTGTATCAAATTCAAGCTTTGAGAGTTTGGTTCAGACTATTCCTCAGCCACAGCAGACCAGTCTTATAGATATCAATTCTCAAGCTCGCCAGACTGCTCTGAGCAGAATATATATAATAATAGGCGGTATCGGCTTGATTGGAGTATTTGCGAGCTTTTTTATACCCAAAACTAAGCCTTTAGATAGCCTCAAGAACCCAGAGAGTCTTGCCTAAATTAATTTATGAGTATTTACACCAGATAATAAAAAACCACCGATTGAAGCGGTGGTTTTTTAGTTAGCGGGCTAGAGATGAAGTTGCTAGGGGCGCAAGGTACCAGCAAAGATTTGCCAGGCTAGTAAGGTTTTGGCAACTAGGCTAAGAATTATATAAGCTCTTTCGCCGTATAGATAGTTTTTCCAGGGTCCCCATTTTTTGTACTGTAAGAACATGTTGATTGCAAAACAGTTGAATAAGATAAAAATGGTAACGTATATCCAGTAAACAAAAGCTGGTATTGGGTTATCCCCAACGGAGTTGGCGGCACTTGTCAAGAAGTAAATCGCAATTACGACCCAAGGTATAATACCTGCAAAACAACCGACAATATAACTCAGCCAATTTGTTTTTTCGGTGGTTTGATTATGTACTTCCATAATCAAGCCACATAAATTCATAATCAAAACAAGTGAAAACAACATAATTAGGCTAGCAAAATCGTATATACCTGACAGCAGTGCAACGGCTATAATCATAGTACTTGCAGAAAAGCTATATTCTATCCAGCGAGCTCGGTTCATACCCTTTTTGAGATCTTTTTTGTAACCTTTAAACCACACTGTAGATATTATTAAGTGAGCAGTCATACACAAGGCAATAAATATCAGTATTGGCCAAACCAACGGTAGGTCAAATAAGGTCTGTTTGGCTGAATCTAAGCTGCGGGTTGCCTGGTTGAATACATTGTAGTTTACAGTAATTGGTAGCTTTACTTTAAAGCTCGCTATTAGTGACATCAAAGCAAGCTGTATGGCAAAGACTACAAACATTATTAAGTTAAATTTTCTCAAGCCTTCAATCGTAATTTTCTTTTTCTTAGTAGCCATTCTAGTGAATTCCTTATTTATTGATATTTCTTATGCTTATTATATAGACTACTTAGTCAAGAAGCAAGTCTTTTTTTAGACCCCTAAGCTTGCTGAACAATTGCAACTGCAATACTAAGTAGCACTACTAAGCCCAAAACTCGCCTAAAAATTGTTACCCCCCAGCCAATCTCTATAATTGCCCAGCAGGCCAGCGCTATTCTATAAACAATTGTGATTGTACCCAGAAAAGGCCCTGTCTTAATAAAGATTAACCCTAGCCAGGCTAAAATTGCTATCCACAAAGCTAGATTAGGAAACTGCACAATCACCAACTTATTGTTTTTATCTAGAAATATCTTTGAAATGATATTATTTTTATTTTTAGGCATAATATAAGTTATCTTTTTTGCTTAGTTTTATATAATTTGCTTGAGCCTGGTTATTGAGCCGGGGCAGCAGGGGTAATTGCGGCAGCCACCGGCAGAGGTTGTTCGCAGTTAGCTAGGGCTGGCTTGCCATTAAAACGGTCTGCTAGCCAATTCGTCACTGCCGGGCCGGCTGTCATTGCAGCTTGAACATGGCCTGTGTTGCCGAGCCAAGTTGTGTAGATATTTACTGATTTCGCGCAGGCATTCTGCACTAGTAAGGCAGTTGTTTCGGGCAAAACAATATTGTCGGCCAGCCCCTGGGCCAAATATATTGGTACCCCGGCCAGTTCAAGCTGTGGTGTCTGCTCTTTGGCAGCCTGATACCACTGGCTATTTGTGCTAGGATCGATTTCAAAAAATCTCTGACCAATTCCCTGTCTAAGCTCGATCTCAGCTAGCTCGTTTTTGACACAGCCATAGGCAATATTATTGTAGCTACGCAGCGCGGGGGCACTAAGAACGCCCTGAATTGGTAAATTTTTATAAACCAGCGGCCACGAAACAGTCGCGTCTGGGCCAATACCCCATGCTACTGAGCTTGCATATTGCAAGCTAAACAAGGCATTCAGCTCGGCAGCAGGTGCTGCAGCAGCCACTGCCAGGAGCTTGAGTTCTGGGGCATAGCTCTTAGCTAGTTGAGCAGTAAAAAGGGCTGAATGACCGCCCTGTGAATGACCCCAGGCGACATATCTGGAGCCAGCTGAGGCGGCGGCTAGATTGCGGGCAGCTCGAACAGAATTAATTACATCGTGAGCCTCACTTTGGCCTATTAGATAGTACGGTTCGCCAGCAGTACCTAGACCGGCATAGTCTGTGGCGGTTACAACCCAGCCTCTTTGCATCATTGAGCCCAGCCAGTTGTCTGTATCACCAAGTGGCCCGGTTGGGTTACGAGAAGGTGTACAGTTGACCCCAAAACCCTGAGTGCCATGGGCCCAGGCGACAACATTTCTGCCGCCGCTTGGAACGGCTGTGTTGGACACATAGACCACTCCAGAACTTACAGCTGCCGTGCCATTGGCAAGCTCAGTATTGTATAAGATGCGAAAGGCAGTGCCACCACCAGGAACCTTAACATTTGTCATGACTTCTGATCTCAATAAAGTTCCAGGGGTAGAGCTAGAGGGGCTAGGCGAAACATAAAAATCCTCAATACTGGCTTGAAAGTTTGCATTTGAGCGACTCACTATACCAATTCTAATAATAAAACCTAAGGCGGCGGCAAAAACCAAAAAAATAATGGCTGTCGCAAACTTATGTCTAGCAATCCAGGGTTTATGCTGTGCTTTGTAGCGAGATAAGTCTTGATCTTGGTGAGTAGTCATGATGTGGTTCCTTACTTAGTATTATAGTAGTGCTTAGGGTTTTATGCTACAGACTATTTTTTGTCTACTTCTATTGATATTTCGTTGCGTCTTAGAAACCCCGGCTTGTAGGGGGCATCATAGCGTAAAACACTTACTGATCTTTTGAGTTTTAGCTGTGCTGATTTAGCCCAAGTTTGGAGTTCTAAAGTCATTTTGTCAGTTTTTTTAGCTGATGTATAGCCAGAAAATCTTACTACAGCGGCAAGATATGGGTCTCTCGGGGTGATAGTTACCAGGCTATTGTTAGGCTCTGGCAAGCTAGCCAAACTGTACTTGACGGGCATTGTAAAGCTAACAATGTATTGACCGTTTTTACGACTTGCGGCGCTGACAGGTGCTGTCATGGCTATGCTTGAGCGAGAATTGTTATTGCCAAAAATGTAGTCAGCTAGCACTCCAAAAGCCTGGCTGCCAGCTTGATTATGATCATTGGCATCTACTAAGACACTGGCTATTATACTCTTGGGGTAGCTACGCAACTCAAACTTGCCAGCAGATTTGAGCTTATTGTAGATTGGTGTTTCGGTAGCCATAGTTGTTGTAAAATATTATATCATGAGTAGTTTTAAAAAATGTCTGGCTAGCTAGGCTCAAGCATCGAAAACAAGCCAGGAAAAATAACTACAGACTTAAGTAAGGTAAAATCAACACGAAAAGTGATACTGACATACCAAAATCGTAGATTAGTATCAAGCTGTTGTTTGGAGCATAGTTTTTATCGCGAACTATTTCGTAGAGATGATTCAGGCCAGCAAAAAACAGAAACGCTATAACAGGTAAAGCGATAGCAACACAGGCCTCAATACTTTTGCCAATAGCGTAAAAACAGCCCAAGCCAAGCCCTAAGCTAACAGCAGCAATCTCATACTGAAAACCATTTGTTACCCAACCAATACTTTTGGCCATTTTTTTTGCAAAAACTGAGTGCATGACGGCTGAAAATAAGCAAACCCAGCCTACAAAATACAAAAGCCAGTGGATAGTATTAATATCTCTAGACTCTATGGCAGTAGACATTGGGGCATTTGAGCCTGTCAATGCGTAATACCAGGCTAAGATAAATAAAGCTGGTAGTACCAAAGCTGAGATTAACTCCCCAATATTGATTTTTGATTTTTGCTTAGGCTTGCTCATAAAACTAAATATAGTATAGCACTGCTAACTAGCATAAGCAATATCGACTAGATTAAGAAATTACTGCGTCTTCACCAAAATGTTTTTTAACTCTGGCTTGTATTGAGCCGGGGTGACGACCTAAGCTGGTGCTGATTTTTATGAGACTTGATCTGTCTATGTATAGTTTTTTGAGCTGGCTGTCTTGCTTGAGAGTCCAGGGTCTATAAGCGTTTGGAAATTCCACTCGCATTTTATCTACTTTTTGGCTCCAGCTTGTCGCTATTATTACTGGATTCAATTTTGATTTTGAGACCGTTTTATGAATTGGTCGATTTTTTTCGGCGGTTTGCCAGTCTAATATTAGACTTGCGTAGTCTTGTTGGGCTTGCTGGCTTTTGGTCTGTAGCTCGCGGTCAATAGCCTGGGCTTGTGGGCTTACTTCTAAAGCTAAGTCATTAAAGCCGTCTAGGGTAAGTGAGGGCAAATCACGTACCCTGCTCAAGGCTACGTAGCCCATTCCGGCAACAAAAGCCCGCCGCAAGTCTATTCTGGCGCTGTCAAGAGTCATGCCTTGGCTCTTATGAACAGTTATCGCCCAAGCAAGTCTCAGTGGTAGCTGAGTTAGGCTGGCTCTTTTGGTTTCACCATCTATAAGCTCCCATGTGTCTGGCTTTATAAGGACAGTTTTGCCATTAATAAGCTGAACCTTTGGGTAGTTACTGTCTTTCTCAAAACCAATAACTTCACCAAGAGAGCCGTTAACATACTTTCTATCTTGGCTATTTTTTATACACATGACTTTTGCGCCTTTCTTGAGTTCTAAGATCTCAGGAGCCAGACAAGATTTTTTTAAGCTTTCTACATAGTTGGCCTTGCCAGTGCTTGTCATCTGATAGCTCTGAGCTAAGGTTGTAAGCTGGGCTAGGTGCTGTGAGTTGATATTATCGACATCATAGTTTGTAGTTAGCAGCCTAGTACTAGTGCCACTATCAGCAGTAGATTCTAAAGTACTTGGAGCCTGAGCTCGTAGCAACGCGCTATGACTATTATTTATCTTGCCGGCTCTTACCGCATTCAAAAGCTCGCTGTACTGACTATCACTTGTTTGTCTAAATTGTTGGGTGAGATAGCAGACTGCTATATCTGACTGTTGCCAGACAGCCGAATTAGTGATGAATTCGGCTTCCCTATCGCCAGCCCTAGTAACTGGTGGTAGCTGAAAAAAGTCACCACAAAGCACTACTTGAAGACCGCCAAAAGGCTCTTCGGCACCGCGAACTGAGCGCAGTATAGTGTCTATCATATCTAGGCGATAGTCATGGAGCATACTAATTTCATCAATTATTAAAATATCGGCTTTTTTAATAGTATCTTTACGAGAAGCGGGCATCCTGGCCATCATACCAGGCCAAACTGTATCTGCTATGCCAATTCCAGACCAGGCGTGAATTGTGCTGCCATTTAAGTGGGTAGCGGCAAGCCCCGTTGTAGCAGTCACAGCTAAGTGTTTGCCAGCTTGCCTAGCTCGTGAGATAACTTCTCTAAGTAAGTGTGTTTTACCGCTACCTGCGGCACCAGTTAGCAGGACCGACTGGCCAGACTCAATAATTGCTAGGGCCTCTTTTTGGATCATCTTTTATGTTTTGCCTTTTTTTGGTTTAATGCTTTAAGCTATTTTAACATATTATTTATATATCAATTTGCCTTAAAAAATTATGGCAAAATAAGTATTGAAAAAAGCACAGCTTAAGGAAGGCCAAGTGAAACTAAGTGATCAAGAAAGGCTAAATAATCTTACCGATGAGCTAAACACTCTTCGCCACAAACAAATGCAATTGTATGCCGATCTGCAGCTTATTAATACTGAAATAATGAAAACGGCTAGCACCCAGCGTAAGATAGAATCAGAAATAGCATACCTTAGATTTATGGGTGACGGCAATTCAGGTAGTAACTGAGCCTTCAGAACTAGTCTTAAAGAGCTGAAATGGTACAACCTAAAGCTGTTTAAGACACGCCAGGTTAGGCCGTTTATACTACCTAGCTTGTCTCACTGGCCACCATCGTTAAAAAAACAAATTCCATGCATCACGCTAAAAAGTGATGCATTTTTTAGTGTGATAAGTTTTAAAGCATCTGCCAGAGTTGGTTGTGAATAATGGCTACTTTACTGCTTCTATTTTGTTTTTGTTTTTTCTACAAAATTGGCTACAGTATTTTACGCTAGCCCATTGTCCTCTGCTGGCCCAGCGCTTGCGATTGTCAAAAGGCCGATTGCAGACTTTACAGCGTTTTGTAAGAGTTTGTACCTTTTTGGAAAGTTGCTTTTTTACTTTTTGAGGCACAATATATTTACCCGGATACTGCGTTTAGAGTTCCAAGAACCAATACCCAAGCCAAGGCAGTTTTTGATATAAGGCTGAGCCATATGTATGCCCGCTCGCCATAGGCGTAGTTTTTCCAGGGTCCAATTTTTTTGTACTGGAGCCACATGTTTATAGCAAAAGTGTTGAAAAACAAGAATGTTACGAAAAAGCCAAGTTGGGCATACCACGGTATAGAGTCAGCTATATTGTTGGTACTAGCCCAGAAGTATAGCCCGCCAATAAGCCAAGGTACTAGGCCGGCAATGATGCCCATGTTGAAGGGAAACCATGAGGTTTTTTCAGTCAGCTGATTGTAGCGTTCCATTTCAAGACCCCAGATGTTCATTAGGAAATTTAAAGTAAAAATAAACACTACACTAGGCAGCTCTATGAGCCCGCCTAGCATCAGTAAAGCAACGAGCATTAGCGACGAGCTAAATGAATACTCTACCCAGCGCAAAGGGTTTACGCCTTTTTTGATGTTAGCTTCATAGCGCTGAACATAAAAAGGTGAAGCTATAAAAAAGTGAAAAAAAGCTGCAATAAGAATAAAAACTGGCCCCACAACTGCAATTGGTACATCTACTACTTTCTGAACTGCAACAGTGTAGTCACCATTTGGGGCTTGGTCAAAAAAGCGCGTAATGATAGGAATAGTAAAAGCGTAGTTAAGAATATAGAGCATTATTGCTGCCTGCGAGAGGTGTATAAAGCCAGCAATTACATTTAGTTTTTGTAGTTTAAGGCCTAACTTTGTCTTTGGCTTCATTATAATTTTTCCTTGATTTGCTAATAATACACACATTTTAGCATAACAATTTCAGACTGTAAATCTAGCTGTTTAAGACAGCGAGTGAGATTTGCAAGACAGTTGCAAGCGATACCCAAAGTAAGTATGGCAGATATAGCAAAGCTACTGCCTTGCTTACTGGCCAAATCACAACCATACACCAAACAATACTTAACAATAAAAGCACAATGTCTATACTCGATAAAATCTGTGAACCGAGTTGAAACTGAGTTATTACATACAGAAAATTTAGCGCTAGATTCAGCCAGAATGGCAAAGCTATTTTCCAGCTTATTTTAGACTGAGCGAGCAGTATCAAAACATATATATTTACCGCAAAAATAATTGGGTAAAGCAAGCCCCAGGCTTGACCGAATAGCTGAGGTGAAGGGGCCCAAGAAGGCTTGGCTAGTTTTAAATACCATGAAGCGTCTTGCATAGTCTATTTATTATAACAAATATAAGAGCATTATATTCCGATTTGATTTACTAAATGCTAGCTACTTGGAGTCGCAACAACTACTACCCGGCCGTCTGCTGCCCCGCCTGCAGTACAGGTGTAAATGGTGAGTCTGGGCTTGGCTGTTTGAAATTCTATATCTAGGGCGTTTGGCTTGACCGTCTTGACCTCTTGAACGGCGTACTTGTACTGCTTGCCCTGCCAGTTGATCAGTACTTCGTCGCCGACTTTTGTACTTTTGAGGTCGTAGAAAATAGAGTTTTGTTTGACCTGCTTAGGGTCTAAGCCCCAGACAAAGCTGTGACCGGTGATAATCATGTTTCCACCAGTTGCCGGGCTGCCTTGTTTGGGCAGTCTGTTCCAGGCTACTCCCATGTCTAAGACATTTGAGCTACCTTGAACTATCTGGGCTTGAACCCCAACAGCTGGAATAAAAATTGCATCTTTATCTTCTTTGGCTGATTCTTGAGCGACAGTTTTGATTTCATCTGGAGATTTTTTTTGAATTGCAGGAGTAAGCAAAATATAGATTATATAAGCTGCCAGTAAAAACAAACCAAGGGCCAAAAAAGCTATTATATAGAGCTTTTTACCGTATTTTATTTGTCTTGAGCGAGGTGTGCTTTTATAGCGATTTTTTTTGATACTAATCATAGCTTTTAATTATAACACTAGCCTTGGCCAGACAGACAAGTTATATTACTGTTGCTGGTGCTGGTGTAAAAAACTTAATTTTTCTTAACTGTGTAGCCTACGCCAGAAAGGCTTAAAAGAACAAACAGAGTCGCAACTATCGCTGGCAAGCGAGTGTCCCAGCCAGTTGAGGCCAGCGTACCAGCGGCTGGTACTGGGGCTGGAGCAACTGCAAGCTCGTAAGAGCCGCTATCTGGGGCTGCGCCCTGGGGGCGTGATACACCACGCTGATCAGCGCCTGGAGTATCGCCACCAGCAAGACCATTATCTATTGCTGGTGAGCCAGCTTGTAGTGCCATTATATAAGTGCCGTCTATAATGCTTGGGGTAGCTAGTAGTGGGTCGGTATTATGTAGGTCGTGTGGGTCATTGTAGATAGTAGCGCAGGTATTATCACTAGCAATATTACCACCCTTAGATGTTTCGGTACCATTTGAGCTAGTGTTTACAGAGCAATTGCTTGGTGTGGCCCCAGATAAATTGCTATTAAAGATATTGTTTCTGGTATTGACTTGAGTTGGGCCTAAATCAGCATCTTCAAAAGCACTATTCATGAGTAGCCAGCCGCCGCCGAGAAATTCTGGAAAATTATTGTTAGAAACAGTGTTGTTTATAAAGTTTATAGTTACTTGGCCCTCTGAGTTTGCATTACTGGCAATTAGCACAATGCCGTCATTGCCATAAAAAGTATTATTAATTATATTTGCGGTAAGACTAGAGCCTGAGATGTTTGTTACCCCAATTAGGGCATATGACGAATTGTTATACACGGCACTACTAGTTAGGCTAATGCTCTGGTCTTGACCTTCAGAGCCGTTTAAAATAAGTACACAGACTGGTGATGAAGGGTCAGTACAATTATTATCATGAATTAAAAGATTGCTCCCCACCAAATTGCCAGTATATGAGACTAACGCTGTAGAACTATCTGCTGATGTGAAGTTTTGAATAGTGAGGTTGCTAATAGTAAGAGTATAAACCCCACCTGTTGGGGAAAAATTAATACCTGTATTTCCAGCGCCGTCGATAATTGTAGATGTAGCTCCCGCGCCAGAGACAGTAAGATCACCATCAAAAGAAATATTGGGAATTGCTCCCAATACAGCGAGAGAGTAGGTGCCGGCTGCAAGATTTATTGTGTTACTTGATGAACCGGCAAGGCAGCCGCCTTCATTTGTGCTGTTGTTAATAGCGTTTACAGCGTCATATATATTACATTCGCCTAAAGCTGGTGTTGGGCTTAGATTGTATGTAGTGGCGTGGGCTGCAGTTGCAAAAACAATTTGCAAAGCAAAAGCTACCACTAGAGAGCTAGCAAATAGTAGTAGTGTCTTAAACTTAGTATTTATATGACTGGCTGAATGCATGGTGAGGCTTTTCCTTTATTTATATCTACTATTGTATTGCAATACTTTGACAAGCACAAGTACTATTGTTGGTATAAAAAATGTATAATAGAGGCTATATTATGTGGCTTATTTATTCTATCTCTTGCGCCTTATCTGACAGTATTGCGAGTCTCGGCAATAAAAAGCTTGTTTCTCGCAAGCTAGACCCGGTGGCGATCTCATACTTTGTGCATGCCCTGGGGGCATTTGGTTTTTTAGTTCTAGCGCTATACAGTGGCCAAAATATTTTTGACATCAGCCCTTTTTCATTAGGGCTAGTCGCTCTTACAGCCGCTCTGGCAGCCCTAGCTGGAGTGCTAATTCTTATCTCACTCAAAAAAGGCGATCTATCATTAATAGCCCCTATTCAAACTCTAACGCCGTTATTTGTGTTGATAATAGCGATATTTTTTCTAAAGCAAAGCCCCGGCCCAGTTGGGCTAATTGGTATTTTGCTTGTTGTAATTGGTGGAATATTTTTAGACAAAAATCCACACGAGTCTGTTGTATCTGTTTTGAAGCGAATTGTCAGCTACCAGCCAGCTCTAATTGCTGTTGCTGCTGCAGTGCTCTTTGCAATTGCCTCAATACTCGATCAAATAGGTCTAGAATCGGCCGGAATTGGCATCTGGATATTATATGTATACTTTTTTATATTTTTGTTTCTGACTCCTGTTGTTGTATTGTCACGGCGAAAAACCTTACCAGCTCTAAAAAACCACCTGCCCCTACTGGTGTTTGTAACAGGCTTTCATGTTTTGGCGATATTTTTACAGTTTAGTGCCCTAACACTTAAGTCAGCTAGCTACGTTATGAGTATCAAACGACTCAGCTCAGTTTTTGCGGTGCTCCTAGCAAGTATCTTTTTAAAAGAAAAACGAGCCGTCTCAAGAATACCAGGGGCAGTGATAATGGTAGCTGGAGCAATACTTATTGGTCTAAGCTAGGCTTTGCGTTTTTTTGCGAGCGCTAGTGCTAGGCTCATGCGGGGATTTTTACTAAACTTATCTTGGTTTTTATCTAAAAACTCCCAATACAGCCTGGTAAAGCCACTGTCTTGAGCAGCTTTGAGATTTGGCCACCATTTGCCCATTTTTTGCAGGTAATTACCACCCGAAATATAGGGCTTAGTAGCCGTCAGACCGCCGTCGGCGTACTGGCTCATACCGTAGACATTTGGCACCATGACCCAGTCATAAGCGTCTACATACATACTACTAAACCACTTATAAACTTCATTGGGGTCATAGCTATTTAACAAAAACCAATTGCCTAAAATCATTAGTCTCTCAATATGATGGTTATAGCCATATTTGAAAGTCGACTTCAAAGCCTCTTTGACCGGCAGATCTAGGTCTTGCGGAACTTCACCGCCGTACCACCAGGGCTCTAGCTTTTTGGTGAAGCCAAAAAAATTACTCTCAAGCTGGCTTTGGTGGCATATATAAAGCCCGTTCATATATTCCCGCCAGCCAATAATTTGTCTGATAAAGCCTTCGTAAGAGTTGATTGAGACAGAGCCTTTTTGATAGGCTTTTGTGGCTTCATCTAGCACGCTTTGCGGTGTTAGTAAGCCAATATTTAAAAGTGGTGACAGCACCGAATGAAACAAAAAAGCCTGGCCAGTGCACATGGCGTCTTCATAGGGTCCAAAGTCACTCAAGCGAAGGGCGATAAAGTCTTTTAGCCAGCTTTCGGCCTCGCTATGAGTTGTTGGTAGCCAGAAATCCTCAGAGTTACCGGTGTTTTTTGGGTAAAAATGACTGATAATTTGGCCGGCTACCTGGTGATTAGCAGTCTTCACAGTAGGCAAAACAGGAATTTTTATTTTGGCTGGCAGCGGCTGGCGGTTGAGGTGATCATAGCTCCATTTGCCGCCAGTTGGTTTTTTGCCATCAAGCAAGATTCCTAGCCGCTGTCTCTGCCAACGGTAAAAGCTGTCCATGATTGGGTTATTTTTATTTTCGAACCATTGTTTGAGTGCTAAGACTGGTGTTAAGAACTGGGCGTTTTCTAGCTGGTCGTGCTGAAGGCTCATTTTTATGGCGATATTTTCCAGTATGGTATTGGCATTTTTGTCGCTACTTGTCATCCATACTACTTTTGAGAATTTTTGAGATTTGATTGTTTTTGTCAAAATCTGCTTAAAATTCGAGTTTTTTGCTAGCTCTACATAAATTAGCGATCTTTTTTGGCTTATTAATAAGTCTCGATAATTACGCATAGAAGCCAAAATTAAAATCATTTTATGTTTGTGGTAAGGTAATTTCATAAATAGATTGTCAGCCTCTATCATCAGAACGCTAGCCTGCGGGTATTTTTCCAGAGCCGGGTGGTTTTTAAGTAGCTGACTGCCAAAAACAACTATTACTGTTTTGTCTACTAGCTTTGCCATTCAGAAATATATGCCTCCACATCAAATTTATTACATAGGCCATTATAGTTCATGTAGCGGATCTTACCAAAAACTGGCCTGCCAAACCAAGCTCTATCATGCAAACCAGCAATTGACCACAGAACGCCAACATAGCCATTAGGGTCGCCGCCATCTATTGAATAGTGATCGTTAAGATAGTTTGCGTTTTTTACGGCCAGCTCGGCATTGGTGCTCCATTCTAAAATTTTCTTGGCCCAATACATACGCATATAGCCGTGCATCTTACCAGTTTTTTGCATTTGGGCTTGGGCGGCGTTCCAGGCCTTGTCGTGGGTCTGGCCACTTTCAAGCTCAGCTAGGCTATATAAATATTCTCTTTTATCATGACTGCATTCGGCAAGAGTTTTTTTGGCCCAATCTTTGGCGCCAGCTAAGACTTTGTAGTTTGAGTTATAATAGCAAAAATTATCAGCCAGTTCTTTACGAACAACTAGCTCTTCAAGTAAGGCATCAATATTATCGCCGAGACTGGGCTGGCCTTCATATTTGGCAAGCTTGGGCTCTTTAAATAATAGCGGGGTATGGCTATGGGTCAGCTCAAGTGCGACTCGCAAAGACGATATTTGACCATAGTGCAGGTAAGGGCTGAGCCCACTTAAGCCGTCGATGGTAGGATTATTACGATCACTAGCATAGCTAGGGAGCCGGTTCTTGATGAAATTAGTTAGATTTTTATGTGCCGCCTGCTCACCAGGTATATACTGTACTTTTGTGCTATTTGGCTTAATTTTTAGAACAATTTGATCTGCAAGCTGCCAATTAGCGGCTATGGTGGGCTGAAATTTATAGCTGTGTTTTTGAAGTTTTGGGGGCTCCTCAAGCCAGGCCATCAGCCCTTGATATATTTTGCGGCGAAAGGTATGAGCCGCGAATTCTTCGTGCTCAGAGGCAAGCCAAGTAGGAATTATGTTGTGGGTATCAACAACTTCTACGCTACACTCGGCGTTTTTGGCAATATAGTTTTTAAGCTCTCTTGGGCCATTGAGAGGGCTAAAGTCAAAAACTAGCGCCGCTGGGTCAAGCTTGCTTAGCTCAGTCAAAAGACCCGCCGCGCTATCTTCAAAAAACATTCCAAAGCTTATGTTGAGAGCTTTGAGGTCTTGCTCAACGTGCTTGAGCCCAGCTAACATGAACTGGTAATGCTCCCTAGCCCTATCGCCAGTTTTTGAGTGCATATTAAAAATTACCAGTAGTGGCAATTTTTTTTCTAGGGCTAGTTGCTGGGCCCGGCAAAGGGCGTGGTTGTCGCGTACTCTTTGGTCACGGCTAACAACATAAACTACAGACTTACTCTTACTAAGTATTGGCAGGCTATTAAGGGCTACAACTCGACTCTTCATGTTTGTATTATACATAAATTTATTTAATAATTTTAAATAAGATATAAATACTTGTAGTTTTTATTAAAATTGTACTGGGCTTGGCTTAAGATAGTTTCAGCTTGGCTTTTAAGCTCGCCCTGGCCAGCTTAAATAAGTTCTTATAGCCTCCAAGATATTGAGCTTGTCTTGCCACCAGTGCAGCCTCAAGTAACAAAACATAGACAAGCAAGACAGCGATGGCCAGGCTACTGTTTGAGGTGTTTGCTAGCCGGGCGCCGCGAGGCGGCAAGGCTGGGGCGAAGACTGTGATAGGCTGGTCTTTAGCAAACTCACTGGTTGAGCCAAAGCCACTAGCTGAAGTGCTACTAAGAGCAGTGGTGGTAGCCGAAAGTACTTTACCAGAAAGATTGGTTCCGGTATCTAAACTCAAGCTAGCTTGCTTAGCAGTGCCGTTACTTGAGTCGCTGTAGCCCAAATATTTTTGACCCTGGCCATAGCCAGAAATGTCTGAGCTGTCATTGACAAAAAACTCAATTCGGTAGAGCCCGCCCTGAGTACTGTTTGCTGCATCTAGACTAAATACAACAGTCAGTTCAGCACCGTTTTGAACAGCGCTAGATATAACCGGAAAATTCATATAATAGTTTGGCCCAAGGTCAACATCAGCAGCGTCATTGAGGGTGGGACCACTATTTGTGATTGTATATTCTGGCAGATTGACACTTAGCAAATCAATGCCTAGGGCTGACTGACTAAGCGGAAAACTACCTTCGGTGGTATTGCCGTAGATACTATTACCAAGCACTGCCACGTCAGTAGAGTTATACAACGCTGCGCCAGAGCTAGTGGCAGACAGTACCGCCACGGCAGTACCTTTGTTAAAGGCGATAAGATTGCCTTGGCCAGGGCTGACACCGCCAATTAGTAGATTTGTGATTGGGCCTGCAAGCGGCGGCAGGCCTATTCCACCCAGCTGAGGGTTTATTACCAGCGGGTCGCCTTTCCAGTCTGGGCCAATAATATTACCTTGAATTGTCAGATTGTCAGTATTATCTGGAAAAATACCAAATGAATTATTGCCAGAAATAACATTACCTGAGCCTACTGCACTACCTCCTATCACGTGATTGTTGTCATTATCAATAGACAAGCCTCCTGCCCCACCGTAGCTAGAATTGGCTACTGAGCTCAAGCCATCACTAGCTAGACCTACGTAGTTACCCCATACTTTCCAGCTTGTGTGGCCAGCGTTTGGGCTGATTCCTGGGCCATCGTTACCCGAAACGATATTTCTATCTTCTGGCTCTAGACCACCAATCACTAAGTTGTCGCCTGCTGCTGGGCCGTTGCCAATTCCTCTTTGGGTATTACCTTTGTCGAGTAAGCCGGTTTGATCTGTACCAATGTAGTTGCCAGCTATAGTGTTGTTGCTACCGCTTGCATTAAAGCCGTCAAAATTAAAACTGTTCACAACTAGGCCTCGAACAACTACGTTATCGGCATTTATTGTGATGCCATTTGAGCCAGCTGCCAGCGAGCTAGAACCATCTATTACAATTTGCAAACTGCCGTTAAAAGGCCGGGGTGAAACAGCAGTGTTTGGGCTAGCACCAGGCTGGGTATAGCCGTCAATCACTAGGGTTTGGGTGATGGTGGGCAGTGGTGTAGCTGGCAAAAAAGTTTTTACTCCAGCTCCAGCAATATTAAAATCAATACTGCTTGCGTCTGGGTCGCTGTTAGCTTCTTCAATAGCCGCCCGCAAAGTACAGTTGCCAGCGCCATCGTTGCAGCTGCCATCACCAATACTAATGTCTGGCGTGTCTAGAGTGGAGTCTACCGTAATACCGTCTAATACATTGCCGTCTACCGCTCTAGCTCGCCAGGCTAGCACAAAAAATGAAGCCGTTATACAAAACACCGCCGTTATAATTACTAGAGAAAGAAATATTTTAGAGATATTTTTTGAAAATATTGGCAACATAGCTCTTAATACTATATAGCAAAAGGCTCTTGCAGCCCAGTACCAGCTAAGACATAGCAGTTTTAAAGCTTACAAACTATTTGCTTTATAAAAATGTCTGGCCTAGCTACTACTATTAATCTTATTTTTACCGCTTTTTTTGGCCTCATAAAGTGCCTTATCGGCTCTTTCAAAAAGCTCTTGAAAAGACTCTACCATTTTTAGCTCAGCTATTCCTGCTGAAAATGTAGCCCGGGGCTGCTGGCTACTGTTTTTGAGAGCCAGACTAATTTTACGTGTAACTTGGCTGGCTGAATTAGCGCTACAGCCTGGCAGCGCCAAAACAAATTCGTCACCGCCCCATCTGGCCGCTACATCTGCACTGCGAATATTTTGCTGTATTACTAGCCCCAAATTAGCCAAGACTGCATCACCTGTGGGGTGGCCAAATTTATCATTTAGGTTTTTCAAGCCATCAAGATCAATCACTACCAAGCTAAAGCATTTGATGAGGTAATTTTTTCGTTTTTTTGGCTGCTGTAAAAAAATGCCCACATTTTCTAGTGTAGGCAATGCAAAATGTTCAAAACCAGCGCGGTTATACAGCCCGGTGAGGTGGTCGCAAAAGGCGAGTTTTTGAAGTTTGGCTATTTCTACTTTTAGATCATCTATTTCAGCCATATTGACCCTCAATAATACTTAAGTTGTTAGGATTTAATTATATAACTATTCTTGTGAATATGATATAATTCGCTATCTTTTTAAGACTCTAAAAACAGTGAAGCTATATTGTGACTTGGCAAAATATTATAGCGCTGGCGCCAAATACTACTAGCAGGGTGTGGTATTATGTTGCTATTAGATTAAAAAAGAGCAAGTGATGTTAAAAGATTTTAAGAAGTTTATACTAAAAGGTAATATTGTTGATTTGGCCGTAGCGGTTGTTATAGGCGCTTCGTTTGGTGCAGTGGTAGCAGCATTTGTAGCAGACCTTATGACCCCCCTAATTGGCTCCATTGGTGGCCAGCCCGACTTTTCTAGCCTTTCTTTTACAATAAACAACAGTAAGTTTATGTATGGCCACTTTTTAAATTCCTTGATCTCGTTTTTGATTATAGCCAGTGTGGTGTTCTTTTTTGTGATTCAGCCACTCAGTAAGCTACAAGAGCGAGCCGCCCGCATCAAAAAACCAGAAGACCCCACCGAGAAGAAATGCCCGTACTGCCTAAGCGAAATACCAAAAGACGCCAAAAAGTGCAAATACTGCGCCTCGTCTGTTAAATAGTCTATTGAGTAGAACGCACCTAACTAGCTATCGGCCAATTCATCGAATCGAGCCGTCATGGTCGGGTTGCCCTTAGTTAGACGCTTGACGGTAGTTTGCTGCAATTTATCATTAGCTAGCCTAAAATTATTCTCAGATGACAAAAGTGCTTCTTTAGTTTTTTCTAGCTGCTTAATTGTCTTTTCGATCCCCTCGATAGCAGTTGCAAATTTCTTACCAGCCAGCTGGTAATTTCGGGCAAAAGAATCTTTGGCACTTTCTAGGCTCTGTTCAAAGTTTGTAATATCTATATTCTGAGCTTTTACCAGCGCTAGCTCAGATTTGTATTTCATAGCATTAAGTGCGGTATTTCGCAGTACCGTAATCATCGGTATAAAGAACTGAGGCCTTATTACATACATCTTTTCGAATCGGTGCGAAACATCGACGATACCGGTATTGTATAATTCACTATCAGATTCTAGTAGAGTAACAAGCACGGCATATTCACATTTTTTTTCACTCCTGTCCTTGTGCAATTCAGCCAAGAAATCCTCATTCTTCTTTTTGGTGGCTGTTTCGTCGCTCTCATTTTTCATTTCAAACATTATTGATACTATTTCATTGCCAGAGTCATCAACTTCGCGGTAAATATAGTCACCTTTACTGCCGGTTGTGGAATCATTGTCTTTTTCAAAATACGCACTCTGGAAGGCCGTAGCTCGTAGTTTATTAAATTCAGTCTCGCAGAATAATTCTAGCGACTCACCAATCATCTTGGTACTTAGCTTAGTTTTAAAGTCTTTGTAGTAGGCTATCATTTCATCTTTAGATTTTAGCTCAGTCTGGTACTGTTCTTTTAGTGATGAAACCACTAGCTGCTTTTCGGAATCTTTCATCTGTAGTTGGTTAGCCAAGTTAGAGCGTTCCTTCTCTACCCTATTTACTGCCTCGGTGATCGATAGTTTATTTTCTATCTCGCTAGCATCGATGGTCGCCTTGAGCTTAGCAATCTCAGCATCTTTTTGTGTTAAATTAGATTGAAGTTCATTTTTAGCATTTGCTTGCGCTAGTTTTATTGCATTTTCTTTTTCATTCTCTGCGGTCGCCAGCCTAGCATGAAGCTCTTTATCAAATTCATGGTTACGAATCTGCTTTAATATATCAGCGTAGCCAGCTTCGTCTATTTTAAAAACCTTATTGCAATGTGGGCATTTTATTTCATTCATCATATTTCTCGTTTCAATAATTACTATTCTACCATTCAGCCGAGCTATATAGCTCTATTCTAACCCTACTTATTCGAATCTGCCAAAAGTGATTATAGTCTAGTTTTAGTGGTGGGCTACCAAAATAGCTATCTAACCAGCTAGCTGATTCTACTGCGGGGCATCGAGTGAGACTTATATAGCTATGAGCTAAGTTTGCAAACAAATTTATTACACTTATGTTTTTGTAGCTGACGACAATAAATGATATGATTAAGTCAAATTTAAATAAAAGAATAATATGCCTAAAAAAGTAACTAGCGTAGCACCAAATAGTAATAAATCATCTAATAATAGTCACCCTGGCAGCGGTAGGTGTTGTTGGCTTTGACCCGGCTGGCAATATGTACATCAGCGATGATAAGCAGAACTTGATTTATAAAGTTGAATACCGATAGAAATATAATATATAAGTTATTGGTTTGACAGTTTCAGTCTCGAACGTGTATTCGCCTTACTCCACCATTAGTATCTAATGTACTGTTGTCATTGGTATCTTCTCTGAAACGCCCGGCTGTTATTTGAAATATTAATATTATAAAAATAGTCCTTGCCGTTTAATACGACAAGGACTTAATGGCTAAATTAAATCAACCGGGATTTCTTCTAGCGTGGGGGTTGATATGACTTGCTCATTTTCAGAAAGTGGCAGTACTGCTCCCCACTCTGTCAGCACGAATCTATCTGTTCCTAGATTTGAATAATCAATTTGATCTTGATGAAATAATTCGTTAGCCATAATTTCTTGGCCCCAGAAAAAAGTTTCGGGATAGTAGACTTTATGGCTAAACATTTCTCCATCTTCTAGCTCCACAACATATAGTCTCATATAATCAAAACCAACAGCTCCAGCTACGTAAGGAACATCTTGCGGAGTCATATTGCCAACTTGGCAGTCTAGAACAAATTTTATGACTCCAGCGAGGTATATATATCTTGCATATAAGAAAACATCTACTTCTGCGTTTGCTTCCATGCTCACTCCTCAAGTGATAGGTACGAGTGAATCACTTAATTATACTTCTGCAATGAAATAAATCAACTATATGTTTGAAAATTATTTATAAATGGTATATAACTAAGTCTTAGTACCTACAACAGAATGGATCTTACTATGGCAGCAAGAGAAGAGAAGAAAACTACTGAAGAGCTTAGGCAGATTTGGGGTGCACAACAAAACCCACAGCTTATCACTTCAGTACAGGCGAGAAGTACCTTCAATAAATCATTTCAGAATTTCTCAGATTTTGCTGTTTCAAATGGCTTACAGCCAATAATTTTGAAGCAGTGGTCTCGAGCTATATTTTACAATAAAACCGAATTTGATATATTTGCCGAGGCTTACCTTAAAAAAAATCCTGGCTTAAAACGTAAGCCTGAAGAGAGCCGGACTTTAGAAGTGAGTCCTAGCTGTTTTACAGAGCTACAAGCTGGGTGCTGGCAAACAGAAGAGTTCCTTGATATTTGGGGGGTCTGGGAAGCGCCTAAAGCTAGGAATATAATCAATGGCTCCAGCAGTATCAAAAATATTTCTGGCCCACAAGCAGCTAGCCTTATCCATATTCTCATATTTAATTACCCGCGTAAGTCGGCTTTTAGCCACCGATTTGAGCTCATTGAATATCAGAGTGAGGCTCAAAAATTTAAAGAAAAACTAGCTGATAGATATCGCAAATTACTCGATATTATTGCTAGCTACCACGAGGACACTGACTTTTGCTATTTAGAACCGTCAACCTCAGTTGCAGTTATAGCCGAGCTTATGCTTTCGAATCCATCTAAAAATTCAACTTAACACCCCTAGCAAATCCCTTGCCAGGGGGTTTTTTTATAAAAATACATGAGTGCTTAGAAGAGTGACTAATACTCAACAGCGTTATGTAGTGTTTTAGGGCTTACAATATAAAATTTCAATAGTTCACTTCATATATAGACGCAGGTTAGAATGGTTTCACGGCGGAAAATAGCCATAATTACTAGTGACCAGCCACTAGCCTAGCTACAAATAATTGTTGACATTTGAGTATTTTTTACTTATAATACCAGTGTTTTAGAGCCCTAAGTTCTAACGCACCTACAACCAACTAGATAGAAAGAAGAATTTTGCCAAAACAGCCAGCACAAAATTTTGATTCTTTGTATTTTAAAGATTCAAAAAACCTAAAGAACTCAAAAGCAAGTGTCATAAAAATTGCCATTTGCTTGAGTTTTATTGTTGGAGCAGCATTTGGTGGTGCACTAACACAAATCAACGCGGCAACAAATGCCGAGCTAACAAAGCTCGCAACTGTTGAGCGCGAGCTTAACGCTAATAGTGCTACAGTCTACAATGTCTATCACAATGATAGCGGCGAGATTGTGGCAGATTATTCTAGTGAGGGCTACAAATGTGGCAATATGCCAGTTAAACTGCTTGATGGCCAGTACCAGGCCGGTAGCTGCTAAAGCAGTTTGCTTCTTACTCTCGTTGTTAGGGTAGTGGTTTAAATAAATAACCAATACTACCCTCTAGATCAATCGCTGCGTGACGATACAGCGAATGCTTGGGCCCTGCGAATGTGTAGACGTACACCATCTCCTTACTCTCCTAGCAGGGGCCCAAGCCCTATCTTTGAAGGGCATAGCTCTTCAAAACTCAACCTCGCTTCGGCGAGGTTTTAACTTTGTTATTTTATATTATTCTGACTTAAGCCTTTTTGGAGTTACTTGGGTAATAATGCTTTCATTTGTTTGGCCACTAGGCTCGTGGCATAGCTAGGGCTCAGCCTGTAGAGCTTATTCATAAACTTCGAGTCTTTACCAGCATAGACTCGTAGCTGGTTGCCTTCTATCGCCTTGATCACCAAGCTGGCTACCGCCTCTGGGTTTTGGGTTGGTATTTTTGCCTCTTTTGCTTGTTCTTCAGTCATTGGCGCCTTGACTCCAGAATTTTTAGTAATGTTGGTTTTAGTAGCTCCCGGGAACACCACTGTAACGCCCACTTTGGTGTCGGCTAGCTCAGAGGACAAGCCCTCACTTAGTAATTTAACAGCTGCCTTAGAGGCGCCGTACACACTTTGACCAGGCACCGGCAAAAATCCGCCCATACTAGAAATGTTGACAATATGAGCCTCTGAGCGCTTGAGTAGTTCTGGCAAGAAAGCCTTAATCATATATAGTGTACCATAAAAGTTCACATTCATTACCTTGTCTATTTCTTGATAATCAAGCTCTTTTACAGACTTAAAGGGTTGAATTATTCCGGCGTTATTTATTAGACCGTCTACCTGCCCAAGGCTTGTTATAACGGTTTTTGGCAATGCTTCAACAGCTTTTTTGTCGCTTACACTCAGGGCATGGGTACTCAAAACATTGCTGTCTTCGCCTGCCTCTTTAAAAAGAGAGGCTAGGCTTTCTTGACTCAAATCTACAGCAGCTACTTTGGCACCTTTGGCGAGTAATGCCAGTGTGATTTCTTTACCAATGCCACTTGCCGCACCAGTGACTACAAAAACTTTGTCTTCGATATTCATGCTTACTCCCTAGTATGTTTTGGATTATAGTACTATTATACATCAAAGTTGTAGCGCTTATAGCATAAAAAGTCTAATTCATTCTACGAACCCGCAGCAGATTTAACAGCTACTTCAGCCATGCAAAGAAGAGATTTGTAACAGTCAAAAGATAAAAATATGATAAGGGCTTAAGGTTTTTACAAATCAATCCAACTGAGGCTAGGCTGTTGCTATTGAGTCAATATTCGAGATGGATTGCTCTAGCAAGTACTTGGAACTGAGACCTAACTCCTCTTGTCAAAAATAATTAAGTTAATCAATAACCACACGAATGCTGGCATTATCAAACACACACCTGCAAGAGCTAGTATATTGGAGAAGGTTACCAATGGATTAGTTGAGTTAGTTATATAAAACCCAAATAAATACACATCATTTGAGTCGGAAATGCCCACCATACCCACATATAAAAATATCATGCTTAATGTAAGCAAAAGTGAGGATATACGAACCTGCCAAAATGGTAGATATCTTACTCGCCTAGCAAATATTTTAATAATAATATAGCAGGGCAGTAAAATCAATGAAGCAGGTATGAGAAAAAAACTCATCCAGCCCTTACTAATTGATTCGTATGCGCAAATAATAACAACCGTGCTAATACTTGCCACGGAAAAATACCAAGGGCGGTTGATAAAATTACCTAATGTGTTATTTGCAGCGCTTGGCCTTGATTGTTTCTTTTCGAGAATTTTAGAAAACTTCATGATTTTTCCTCATATTAACTTTATTATACACCTGTAAGTTGCTTACTTGCCGTATAGCGAATTACTTACTAAATTCATATCACATATCATATCAAATAACAGATTGCTATAATAAATGCATGGTAAGTCATCATGAACACCAAAACCCTTGAGTCTGGAACCACTCTCGTTAGCCTCTTTACAGATACGTAACTAACAAAAAATGCTTCTCTGTTTCTGAGAAGTCCCTTATGGTGATCCCAGCGGGAATCGAACCCGCATTGCCAGATTGAGAATCTGGTGTCCTAACCGTTAGACGATGGGACCAACCGATATATTATATATTTTAGAATAGAATTTTACTAGCTAGACTGTGGATTTAAAAACAGGCCAAACTGCCAAGAATACTTTGGTATAATACATAAAATTAAGAGTTTTCCAAGTTTTAAATTAAGTAAAAGCCACGAACTAGCTTATGAAGTACTTTGGGCAGCAGTAAGCTGAGACTCCACAAAATCCCAGTCTATAATTTGCCAAATAGCCGCGACATAGTCTGGGCGTTTATTTCGGTAATCTAGATAGTAGGCGTGCTCCCAGACATCAACCGTGAGAATTGGCTTAAGACCGTTTTGCACGGGGGTGCCGGCGTCGTGCATGGCTAGCATTTCTAATTTGCCTGATTTACCAACAAACAGCCAAGCCCAGCCGCTGCCAAAGTGCTTACTTGCAAGCTCACTAAACTGAGATTTAAATGTTGCAAAGTCGCCAAAAGCTTCATCTATAGCTAGGGCTAGCTTACCGGTTGGGGCATTACTGTCACCTTTTGGGGCAGCTAAACACTGCCAATAAAAGCTGTGGTTGTAAGCCTGGGCGGAGTTATTAAAAATTGGGCCAGGCTCGGCTTTTTTGATAATATCTTCAAGCGACATTTCAGCAAATTCGGTGCCTTCAATCAACTTATTTAGATTATCAACATAGGCTTGGTGGTGCTTGCCGTAGTGGTATTCGAGGGTTTCTTTAGACATAACTGGCTCTAGGGCATTTAGCTGATATTTAAGCTTAGGTATTGTAAACATTTTTACTGACGGCCTTTCTTTTAAACTTTTATAATTTTATTATACTGCTAAATTGGTAATTTGTGCTAGTAGAAAGCCCGCAGGGGTCTTGTCAATAAGGCTTTAGGTGCTGGGCTAGTCTTGTCTTATACTTAGGCCTTTACCAGCAAATTCCAGGCACACAAAAGCTGGTAGTTGTGGCTTGCTAAGCTGGCTTGAAAATTGGTAGCCAAGCTCGCTAAAGTTTATAAGCTCGGCTGGTTTTTTGATTTGGCTAGTAACTAGCCAGTGGGCAAAAGCCCCGCGGGCGATTTTTGAGTGCACCGCAACACTATTATTTTTACCAGTCTTAGAATTATAGCTAAAAAACTGGGGCGCAATGACTTGGGTTTTGTCTAGAAAAGGAATAATTGCCCGAGCGTACTCTAAAGAGGTTAAATTTATTATCGGCCGGCCAGTAGGCAGAGCTGCAGCCAAGCCATTTCCCCAAAAATCATACAAACTACTATACGGCTTGGGGGCAAGCTTGTAGCCCATTTCAAGCCGGTACGGGGCTACTCTATCAAGCGGTCTAAGTAGACCATATAAGCCAGAAACTATTCTAAGGTGTTGGCTGGCGTAGGCTAGGTCGCTACTACTAAAGCTAGGAGCCTGTAAGCCACTAAAAACATCGCCCCGAAAGCTATGCAATGCAGAGCCCTGATTCTTGCTATTTGGCCAACTAGCAATCAGCTCTAAAACACCACTTGCTAGCTTATCTGAGACTTTCATAGCGGCTTGTATTTGCTGCCTGCTTAGACTAGTTAGATACTCGCCCAGCACATTAGCCTGGGGAAAAAGCGATGGCCTTGTAAGGCTAAGGCCAGTTGGGCTTGTCAGCTTCATAGTCTTTGATGAGTGAAGTAATATTATCATTGTTTTATACTAAACATAATAGCAAACTAAAAGCTGGCATGTACAAACAATTTATTTTTATGCTAGAATAGCTAATAAATATATAGGCTTAAGCATTAACTTTTTTCAAAAAATATTTTACTTTTTTAGCATTAACAGTGACCCCTCAGAACGTAAGGTGGCGAAGTTTTTTGCTAAGCTTAGCGAACACCAAGATAGTGATAGAGTACGAAAAGAGCTTGACTGGTATTTACAAAACAATATTATTGGCTTGAATCTTTGGAGCGAATACAAATTTAGGGGCTACAAATACCTTACCAAAAAAACCCGTCGCGAACTCTATACTAACGCACTAGCTATAGCAGCTGATTTTGGCGCCTACGGACTGGAGAGCAAACACAGTCTAGAGCAGGTCTCTCAAGAAATAAGTGTGGCTGGGGTAGCAAGCCAAAGGTTTACTGAGTTTCCTGAACAGATTCTTTACTTACGCAATATTATGTCTTATCTTTCTGTTCATGGCGGGCGCTATAAATACCGTGAATCTTGTACTTTTGGAGAGCTGCTTAAAGACCCCGCTCGAGATGTTTTAGTGGGTGATTGTAATCAAATTGTAACACTTTATATATACCTGTACTCGCTTAAATATGACATCAAAGAACTCGAAATCAAAACCTACCCGGGGCACGTGGCCTTGCACTTTAAAGACGTAGACATTGAGGCTACTTCGGGAATTTTTATGAATCATAAGAAGTCTGGCCAACAAATTCTACCAATAGAAGAAATTGTTAGTGTTAACCTTTTAGACGTGTCAGATGATTATTTTAAAACCCACCAGGTTTCTGCAAAATCACTTCTTGAGTCTGCTCGAATTGCCTACATACTTAGTAGCAAACGTGAGATTGTCGAAAAAAACCTGGCCAGCGCCTACAACAATGTGGTAGTTGACCTTACCGCTTGCTCAAACTTTGGTAAAGCCCTAAAATACGCCAAACAAAGTGACAACAGTAAGCTTATTCATATGGTTGGCCACAATGGAGCAATATCATATATGAGAGATAACGAGTTTAAAAAAGCCCTGGAATTTGCCGAATATTCAGATGACAAAAGCAAGCTTAGGCACAGCATATATCACAATAAAGGTGTTTATTATTTTAGTAAAAAAGACTACTATACGGCCCTGCGAGCTTTTAAACAAATCAATGAGCATGCGGCAGCAAATGACTGCTATGCTGGGCTGTTCTCACAAGAACAAAGTAAGCTTGGCAAGCTTCAGGCCGCCGAAGACGTCAAGGCTAACCGTAAGATTATTGGTAATATGCAAAACTACGCCAACAAGTCTGGCAAACAAGAGCTAATCACATATGCTAATAGCTTAAATAAATACTTATAGTGACAAAGCACTGTAAGGCTTTATTCTATTTTGTGGCTAAGCACTAGCTAGGCGGACTTCGTATGCAGTCTGCCCTGTTCGTGCACCGAGCCTATTATTCAATTTTAAAAGTATTTTAGCCAAACAAAAAGCCGAGTCTAGCAACTCGGCTTTTTGTTTGGCTGGGGCGGTAGGATTCGAACCTACGAATGACGGCACCAAAAGCCGTTGCCTTACCACTTGGCGACGCCCCAATACTTAATTATTATAACCCATACAGGCTAGCTGCAGTCAGCTATGCTGACATAAAATGATAGTAACCAAGCTGCTATATAATATTACAAGAACCAAATTATGATAGACTATATTCAAAAAAATTTCAAGCTCAAAATAGCATGTTACTAGGTGGTTGTTTTAGCCCGAACTGCCTGAGTCGTCTTGTCGCCATAATTTTGTCTATAGATCTCGACGGTAGTTATGAATAAAACTAATATAACAGGGCCAAAGACTAGGCCTAACAGACCAAAGGTGGCGAGACCTGAAAAAACTGAAATAATCATCAAGCTTGGGTGGATTCTGACTTTTTTGGGTACAGTGATAGGTCTAAATACTAGCTCTAGCTGATTTAGTACTAGAACCTGAAGTAAAACTAAAGCTGCAGCCTGTGGGTATTCGCCAACTAATGCGAATATTATCGCTGCACCAAATGTAAAGATTGGGGTACCCAGAAAAGGAATAAATCCTAAGAAGAATGCTAGAGTTGCAAAAAGAAGAGCATTATCAATGCCAAGCAGATAGAAGGTAAGGCCCATAATCGTCGCGGCTGTAAGACTAATAACAAAAGATCCTACTACAGCTCCCCTAAGTAGCAAGCGAGTTTTTTCAATATAGTCGGCTGTTATGTTTTTGCCCAAAGGCGATATTTCAAGAGTTAAGGTACTTAAATAAGCCATTCTTGGAATCATCACAATCAAAGCCGCAATAAAAATAGTAATCCAGATAAATATCTCAAATATTTTTGAGATAATTTGAATAGAAAGTGCCGCCAGCTGGCTACTTATTTGACCTAAAAACTGCACAATATACTGGCTGATGGTTTCAGAATTTATAGTAATATTTAAGTTACTCAAGTAGTTCTGGATATTGCTGGCGAGCTTATTGACTTGACCACTGTCGGTGTAGGCTGTTATAGAATTACTCACTGAGATGGCCTGAGAGACGATATTTTTTATCAAAAAAAGTATCATTATTAAGCTTAAAACAACGATTCCGGTGATAACTAGTAAAGTAACAAGGCGCGGTGACCACTTCAGCTTTGATCTCAGCTTCTTATAGACTGGGTGGGTTAAGGCTGAAATAATCAAGGCAATAATAATTGCGCTAAGATATGGCTGAAGAACATAAACTAATAGCGCAGCAAGTATAAAAAAAGCTATTCCAAAAAAAACTTTTGTTCTGGTATCTGGCAAGTGAAATAGTTGGGGTTTTGGGGCTGGTGATTTGAGTTTTTTAGTAAAAACTTTATTTTTCAGTTTTGAAATACCTTGGCCAATACCAACTGGCTTAATTTTTTTAACACTTTTAGTTACATTTTTACTCATATATTTGTGATTATAACAGAAATAAGGTTTTTATTAGCATTACTCTTGAGATGGCGAAACAAAGGCTGTCATAAAAATCTTTGCGACATCTACTGCTGGCCCAGAGCTAGGAGAATGAAACCATTTTAGGCCGGGGGCACTGTTGACCTCTAAGATATGAGCTTTACCAGCATCATCAAGTAAGTAATCAACAGCCGAGAACTGCAAACCAATAATTTTGGTAATTTTGACTGATAGCTCGCAGAGCTCGGTGTTCCATTCATTTTTAGGATATGATATGCGTTTTAGTTCTCTGCCTGGCTCGACTGACAGACCATACTCGCTCTCATGAACAGCAATAACGTTGTCGCCAAAAACTAGATAGCGCAATTCTTTACCTAATATATACTTCTCGAGTATAACCTTATTAATTTTGATGTCTTTTAGTTGATCTGGATTATCAATAATTCTAATATCTTTTGAACCCATTCCGCCCCTTGGCTTAGCAACTATTTTTTTATGAGTATTGAGAAAAGCTTCAGCTTGCTGTAGCGACTTTGGATTCAAATAAGCAATGTTGGCAAGCTTGTTACGCTCTAATATGAGTCTAGTAAGGTATTTATTCTTAGCAATACCAGTGCTGAGATGAGAATTAAGACTGCTGCTGGTGTGATTTACGTATTTTTCGCCGTCAATAGTAGTAACGACAAATAGCCCGTCTTCTATAACCCAAGCCGGCTGAAGGCCCATTTGTTTGGCCCTACTGAATAAAAGATTTGGTGTGCTGGTTTTTTTTGTTATCATAAGTTTTCTTTTCTAAAGGCATTTAAATAATACTTTGCTGCTTTTAGGGCAAAGTCTACAATATTAAAAGTGATCTATTAAAATTTAGATAATATTTGTATTTGCTGAGCTAGTAAAGTTAGAACTTAGAAAATGCTGAGATGATTACTTTTGGTTTAGCTCGCAAGATAAATTAAGTTTCTGTATTATTTCTATACTGTTTTTATACTATATCATAAAACACAGTATTTATCTAGAGCCTGTCTTGACAGCATGGTGGTTGTAGAATATATTTAGGTCTTATAACCTTTGTCATAGTCTTGAGCCCTTGCTTAGCCAGTGCTTCAAGACTGAACCAAGCTGTACCCTACAACGAAAGAAGGCAGAAGTGCCTAAAGAATGCAAGAAATGCGGAACCAGCACAACTTGTACTGATTGCCGTGGCAAAGGCTACTATTCTGGGTTTTTTGCTGCGGGTCGTGATTGTGACCATTGTGCAGGAACCAAAAAATGCCCAGTCAACGAGTAGTCATCTACAACTTGTGCTTGAACCCTAATCACTTGTCTGACAGCGAGTGATTAGGGTATTTTTATTGCCTAAATCTATATACTATGCTAAAATATTTAAAAAAATAATACTACTAAAAGCTGGAGGGTGAGTTGGAGCTATTTTGGGCTTTGCAAAAATTACACTTTTCACTACTTCGGCCTTTGTGATACTTGCTGCTTTCGCCGTTCTCGCTACTCAAAGCCCCCTGCCAGCCCTGGCACTTGGTGAATACAATGACAAGCCTGTCAAAATTGAAATAAATTCTCAGGCGATTGATTTAGCAGTAGTAAATGGTGAATACTCTCACGCCACTGGAAAATGGGAAATATCTGAAACAAGTGCTTTTTTTGCTGTCGCTAGCGCCTCGCCAAATAGTACTAGTGGAAACACACTTATTTATGCCCATAACAGATCTAATTTATTCGCGAAAACAGTAGATCTAGCTATTGGAGATGAAATAGTAGTAACTACTAATTCTAGAAAACTATACAAATACCTGGTGACTGGAGCTGAAGATGTTGACCCTAAAAATACAACTATACTCAGCTATCAAGGAAGGCCCCAGCTCACTTTACTGACCTGTAGTGGAGCAGCTGATAGTACTCGTCGGCTAACCTACGCCAAACTACTAAATAAAGTCTCTGAATAGTCTAGTCAAGCTGGCATAATAGATATAAAATCTTGTTATGACAGCTAACACACGGCCGAATATAACTACTCTTTCGGCTAGCCTTAAAACAACAGAAAATGTTGTACTAGTAGATGACAACAATACTATTCTTGGCACTACTCCAAAAGCCACGGTTCACACCTCTGACACTCCTCTACACAGAGGTTTTTCAATATTTGTTTTTAATAACCATTCTCAAGTGTTATTACAAAAACGGGCCCTCAGTAAGATAACTTGGCCCGGTATTTGGAGCAATTCTTGCTGCGGTCACCCCGCGCTTGGCGAAGAACCAACTCAAGCCGCAAGCCGTAGACTAAAATATGAACTAGGGCTAGATGTGCCAGCTTCTGAAATCACAGTGCTTTTACCAAACTACAGATATAAAGCAGAGTTAAACGGCGTAGTAGAAAATGAATTTTGCCCAGTTATGGTAGCCCGCACTAACTTTTTTGAAGTGATTAATCCTGATGAAGTAGCTACCACCAAGTGGCAAGACTGGAGAGATTTTTTGAATATTTTGAGTCGAAAAAATGATTTTTCGGTGTGGTGCAATGAAGAAGCCAGTCTTTTAGAAAAAGACCCTGAGTTTCAAAGCTTTCTTACAAAACTTAAGATCTAATTCGGCTAATTAGTGGGCCATGAGTAGTGTCAGAGATATTAATAGCAAAGTTGTCTCTTAAATTTGTTCTAATCTCATCTGAGACGATGTATTGCTTGTTGCTTCTTGATTTGTCGTAGTCTGTCACTAAAGCTTTTATTTCTGAGCTTAGGGGAGTTCTGTCGACTATTCCCAGCCCCAATACATCATCGATTTGTGTTAGGGCCTTGAGTGTTTCTACAGAGTACACCTTGCCCTCTATTTCGCTGAAGGCAGAAAGTGCACTCGGGGTATTGAGGTCGTCGTTAATAGCCTCAATAAAGCTTGCAACAAACTGGGAAGTTGCCGGAGTTGAATCTTTTTGGGGAAGTTGGGCTGGCCAGGCTAAAATCATTTGATCAGCGTAGGCTCGCAGATTGTTGAGCCGCTCCACTGCAGCCCCAAAAGCAACTTGTGAGAATTCCATATGTGAACGGTAATGAGACTGTAGAACTAGTAGCCGGTATGCAAGCGGGTCTTTCATTTGCCTTAGAGTGGTAATATTGCCAACGCTTTTACTCATTTTTTCACCAGCGATTTGTAAAAATTCGTTATGCACAAAGAAGTTAGCCTGATGGCCACCACACTGGGCTATTTCGTTTTCATGATGCGGAAACTTAAGGTCCACACCGCCTGTATGAATATCAAAAGGCTGGCCTAGATAGCTGGTACTCATAACAGAACACTCAATGTGCCAGCCAGGGCGACCCGGATAGTTTTTGGCAAGCCAATTAAAGTCCCAGGCTGGCTCTGCTGGTTTTTTGGCTTTCCACAGTGCAAAATCGCCAGCACCAGATTTTTGGTCTTGGTCGTCTAAGACCCTACCTTGTGCTTGGTAGTCTAGGTCCACCAATTGACCATATTTTTTGCCTGATTTTTTATATTCACTGAGACTAAAATAAATACTGCCGTCACTTAAATAAGCAATTTTTTCGCGAATAAGCTTTTTGATAAGCTCTTGAATGCCAGCAATATGGTCGGTAGCTCTTGGTAGCTTCGCGATGTCTTGTCTACTTATACCAACTAGCTCAATATCATCTATAAAAATATCAGTGTACTTGTCAGCTAGCCTGCCCAAAGCCTGCATTGGTTCGATATCAGTTTTTTCAGTCTTAATTCTAGCTATCATTTTGTCGTCGATATCAGTTATGTTCATTACCCAGTTGACCGCATACCCTTGAACGTGAGTGAGTACTCTTTGTAAAATGTCAGCTGTAATAAACGATCTTAAGTTTCCGATATGTACGTGGTCATAAACAGTTGGGCCACAACTATACATGTTAACTGTCTTTGAATGAATTGGCGTGAATATTTTTTTACTTCGTGTGAGTGAGTTATATAGAGTTAACATTTTTGACCCTTTCTTTTGTGATGCTTACGAGTAATATATGAGCTAAGGTGGGTCTATAGAACTCTGTTGTGATGATATTGCTCTTAAAACAAGTAAGTTATTTATCAAAAACTAGAATTCTTAAGACTTCTGCAGTGTGGCGACAGTCTTCTAAGGCGTCGTGGTTGGCTCTTTTTGGCAAACCAAATTCTTCAAATATCTTAACTGAGTTGAATAGTTCACCTTTGCCTTGCTTGACACAGTGAACATAGGCTATTGGCCAGATGTCTAAAAAGTGATAGTTATATTCCATAAAATCATGGCCTATACCTATCATCATGTTCTCTAGCATTCGCATGTCTAGAGCAGTTGTCCAGGTACTCAAAAATAGATTGGTACCAAAATAATCTAAAAACTTTTGCATAACTTCGTTTTGAGATGGAGCATCTTCGAGCTGAGCCTGAGTAATGCCATGGACTTGACTAGCTCTGGGGTCTGCGCCTGTCATATCTTGTTTTATGTAGCTAGTAAATTCTTTTTTTTCTTTTAGTGTGTCTTTGTCTAACAAGACTGCAGCCAGCTGTATCGGCTTGGCTAGAGGTGGCCTGCCGTCGGTGGTTTCAAAGTCTAGCATTAAAATGTCGCGCTTAAATTTCATGTTGATCTTATTATAACTCACCCAGGGCACTACGTCATCTTATCAAAGCTATGCTTTATTTAGGATCAAAACTTCTGTCTATTGTCTAAGGCTCGGCCTAGCGTCATTTGGTCTGCGTATTCTAAATCACCGCCCATGGGTAAGCCATGGGCCAACTTTGTGATAGCAATATCTTGATCTCTGAGTTTACGCAAAATATACAGTGCAGTTGTTTCACCCTCCAAGTTGGGATTAGTTGCTAAAATTATTTCCTCTGGCTGATTCTTGTCGATTCGTGACATTAGGCTATCTATCTCAATATCGTCTGGGCCAATGCCATCAACCGGGCTAATCACTCCGTGTAAGACATGGTACTTGCCTTTGTATATTCCAGTTTTTTCAATTGCAACAATATCTAAAGGCTGCGATACTACGCAAATAATACTATCACTTCGACTTGGGTTTTGGCAGATCTTGCAGGTAGGTGATGTTGTAAAATTCTGACAGCTAGAACATTTGATAATCCCTTCTTTGAGGGCCAGAGAAGCTTCACCAAGGCTTATATTATCTTCGCTTTTAAGCAAATAAAAAACTAGCCGCTCAGCAGTTTTGGGCCCTATGCTAGGTAGCTTAGAAAATTCTTCTATTAGTTTGTTTACGCTTTGCGGCAATACATCTGAGTTCATAATTTGTTCTAGACTCCAGCTCTACATTTGCATATTCATGCTGCCAGCTATGTCTTGCATTTTGGTTGTGGCTTCGGCCATAAGCTCTTTGTTGGCTTGGTTGATAGCTGATGCTAGCAAGCCTTCTAAGCGAGTAATGTCAGCTACTGCATCTGGACTAATTGTTATTTCTTTTATCTCTACATTCATACTGGTAGTGCTTATCACCATACCAGCTACTACTTTTACATCACCGTCGCCAGCTTCAGCTTCTATTTTCATGCGCTTAAGTTCTTTTTGAAGCTTAAGGGCTTTTTGAGCCATCTTGGCTTTGTCCATCATTCCCATTGCTTGTTTCTCCTTTAAAGTTTTGTTAGTAAAACTAAAGCTAATCAAAAATATCTAGGCTTGAGTTATTTACGATCTTATTTTACCTGATACAAGCGGGCTTCGCCATAGCCGGCGCTGTATTTTTGAAGCAACTGCCAGTTTTGTGGTACCTGGCGGTAATAGTCTTGCTGACCAGTCTTGCCAATCAGCCACACTCTTTGGCCTAAATTTAATTTTTGGTATGAGTCTAGATAAACTGATTTGTCATACAGAAGGCCAGATTCACCGTAGCCGTTAAGACTACTGTTGGCGGTGAATAGAAGCATTTTTTGGCCCGTTTCATTGTAATAACTAGCATCAAAATAAACATATAGCTCAGCTGCCAACAGCTGATCGTTTGGCAGATAGCCGCTGTTAACGGTTTGTATTACTGCTCCCATTTGGTGATTAGACTGGGAATAGACGTTTCTGATGCCAACAAGCTCAGTTGAGATCACCGCTAAGCTCATCACCGCAAAAAGCCAAGAACGCTTTCCAGCTAGTCGACTTATTGCTACTGCTAAGATCATATAAATACCAATTGCTGAGAAAGCAAAATAGCGCTCGTGAAAAATTGGCTTTTGCAATGATATAGCAAGTGCCGTCAGTATTGGTAAAAAACTATAACAAACAAGTAGCCGGGTGAATTTTTCGCGACTTTTGTCAGTTGCCAAGAGATAAATTGCCAGAGCCAGTATGACTAGCGGAATCAGCCAATAAAGGAAGGTTATTATTTGTCTGGCATCTGTAAATGTAAAAAACTGCCAAACTGTATCATGAAAGGTACGGATACTAGCTCTAGCAAGCCAGCTCAAACCTTGGGCTCTTCTTACTTGAGCCAGAGCGCTAGGCGCCCATGGCAAGAAAATAATTAGCGCCAAAACATTTGCAAATAGCCATTTGCTTGAAAGAAAAATTGTTTTTTGAAAACGCCAGCGCCTTGGCGGCTGAATAGTGATAAGGTAGACCCAAAAAGAAATAACAGCTAGGGCTGTAAAATAGTGGGTGTAGAGCCCAAGCCCAACTGATACTGCATATAAAAAATAAGGCCATATTTTTTTAGGATTTTCTACAATTCGCATAACCGAATAGAAGGCAACAAGCATCACTAGCCCCAAGAGGCCGTACATTCTGGCTTCTTGGCTGTACCGTATTAAAAAAGGTGCCAAGGCTAGCATGAACCCGGCTAAAACAGCGGCTCGCTTGCCGGCTATTTTTTTAACTATAATATAGCCCAGCGGTATGACGGCGATACCCATAATGGCACTTAGACTACGAATCGCCAGCTGGCTTGTGCCAAATAGCTCTATCCAGAAATGAAGCAGCAGATAGTACAAGGGCGGGTGAACATCCCTAGCAGATCCTGCCCATATTTCTACTGGTGTTCTAGAGGCTAGGGCAAAAGAAAAACCTTCATCATGCCAAACACTTGATTTGGCTATAAAGCTAAAACGAGCAACGGCGCCAAGCACAGTAATAAGAAGAATAACTGCCCACTCTGGCAGATACAAATGAAAGTTAGGTTTTTTCTTCATTGTTATTAGCTAGGGATTTATATTTACCCGTCATTAGGCCCCACTTAATCTTAATGAGGTCTGGAAAAGTCTGCAGTGCAGCCTTGATTGCACTTGTGCCAGCTATTTTACTGCCAACCTCTACGTCGCGCCAATCTGGTACTTTTATTTGATCAATTTGATAGCCTAGCTTTCTAGCTATGGCCAATATTTCCATATCAAAGCCCCAGCTGACTATTGTTTGGCGAGTGAAAATGTTTTTGGCGGCAGTGGCCTCAAATATCTTGAAACCGCATTGGGTGTCGGAAATTCCAGGAAGTATTAGGAGCTGAACTAAAAAATTACCAAAGCCAGAAACCAATTTGCGTAGACCCGTATGGCTAGACTGCAGATCGCGGACACAGATTGCGACTGGGGAGTCGTGATTTATAAGCTTTTTGACATTTTCTAGGTACTTTAGTGGTGTGGCTAGATCAGCGTCCATAAACATCACATATCTACCCTTGGCGGCTAACATGCCTTGTTTTACCTGCTTGCCTTTTATGAACTTTCCTTTTGGCCTGGGGCCGGCATCAATCACGTTGAAATGACTAAACCGCTTAGCATACGACTTTGCGATATCTGCTGTTCCATCTGGAGAGTGGGCGTCAACAATAATTACTTCTACTTGCAGGGAAAACGAATCTAGGAAATCAGCTAAACTGGTAAGGCTTTTTGTGATGCGCTGAGCTTCATTAAGAGTTGGGATAATAATACTTAAATCAATCATGTCTTTCATTATTTGGCCTCAAAACTATAAAAAAGTAATTTTTCATTGAATCCAGAATAATGAGGCACCAGCTTACCTTCTGGATATTTTGCTGTCAGTATTTCGCTCAGCTGGCTAGAACTATCGCTGGCAGGAAAAACATATAGCTTAGGTCCTTCAGTAAGCGGCTGGTCTTGAAGCTGCTTGTTGTCAAGCAACTGATATTGAGTTTTTTTGTTTGTCAAATATTGTGTCGGCATGGCCTCGTAGCCGCCTGCTATGAGATAGTTTTGATTACCAATGCTGGAGTTTAGATAATAACCAATCTGAACCATATTTTCGCTATAAGCAGAATAGGTAAGGGGGTCTTGAGCCCAGGCCACAAAATATTGCCGCCAGCCGATAATGCCAGTTAGAAGAAGTAGTGTTCCAAAAATAGCCAAGCCGAAATTTCTGGCAGGTGCATTTACCGGAAATGTTCTGTTCCACTTTATAAGTAAATAATTTATGCCGATTGCAGCTAGTGTGAAAACACTTGCCGCAGTGCCAATGCTCCTAAGAGCATGTGGTAACCCTTCTGCTGTCAAAATAGCTGGCAGGAGCATTGCAAAGAACATTGCCAGAAGTGCTGCGTATTTGACTCTACCAATTCTACTAAAAGCTACAAGCAAACCTAAGATAAAGGAGATACCTACAAAGCTGTTAAGCAGCGGTAGGCCAGGCAGATTGTGGCGGCTGTTTTCATCACCTTGATAGTTGTATTGCAGCAGCGTCTTACCAGTACTTGAGAGTAGGGTCATTAGCGGCCGGCCATTATTGAGGTCTTTGTTTAAAAAACTAGTGCCGCCAGCTCGAGCCGTTGAGTCGCCAGGGTTGCGAATAATTGTCACGGCGAGTGGTGCCATGGCCACAACGAAAACGGCAAGTGAAATTGCTAGATTTTTGGCATTATTTTTAAGCCAGCTTCGACGCCAAATAGCCAGATAGAATAGCCCACCAAGTGCTACGAGACTAAACATCAGAAAAGCAGTGTAGGTGTAAAACCCTAGGGCAAAGAAAAGTGCCGCAGCGGCAAAATACCAAGCTTTGCCGGTTTTGTAAGCTCGGCCTGCGAAAAAAGCTACCATGGCGATAACTAACGGTACCATACTGGCCCTAAAACCATCGCGACTTACTGTATTGACCCAGGGATTGACAGCAATTAGAAAGGCGGCTAGCAGAGCAGTACGGCGACCAAACCAGTCTTTGGTATAAAGATAGACAAAGACTACTGCCAAAACTCCAAACAGGGCTGGCGCTATTCGAAGCGCTAGTATTGTGTTGCCGAGTAAAACTACAAAAATAGCTTGGAAAAAGAAAAATAATGACTCTCTTGGACCATTTGTGTTATAAATAACCCGAAAATCTTGGTTTTGCAAAATCTTAAAAATATCTAAGCCATTTGCTGCTTCATCTGGGTGTAAGCCAGGTGGGAGTGAGTTGAGCTGGTAGAATCTAAAAGCTATTGCAATCAAAATGATACCGGCAAAAATAAGTGTACCAGCATTATTCTTTATGAACTCTATGAAGCTAAATTTATTTTTTTTCATTTTTTTTAAAAACAAAGTTTTTATACATTAAATAATTAAACACCAGAACAACCAAAATTGCTACAGCTAAAGCCAGGTTGCGCTGGTCAAAATCTTGGCTAAAAGGCAAGCCCACTCCATTTGTTATTGAATATGCCAGCTGTGATGGCCATAGCCAAACATCTGTTAGTAGCTTGAGTATGATTGGCCTAATGATATATATTCCAAACATTGTTATTAAAAAGAAATAGACGACATGTCGAGTGTCTATTTCTTGTCTCTTGAAAGTAAATCGCATGTTGAAAACAAAGCTATTGATCATAGCAATTGTTCCAGATATTAAACCCGCCAAAACGAGGCCTGTAATTATTAGCTCTACGCCAAAAACTGTAAATGTTGCAACAACTAGTGTCTTTGGCAAAATAGTGACAGCTAGAATGTTAAGAACGACAATATCAATTAGGGTATTTAGTATGCCTACTAAGCCAAAACGGCCAACCTGCTTGACTTCACTTCTACTTGTTTTTTTATCCATTTTTTAATTATACCCTGAAGTCTTAAATCTCGCAAAAAAGCTTATGTTTTATGAACACGGTCGACACTCTTAAAGAGCATTTGCTCAGGCTGAAAGAACAACTCTACCTCACCGGTTGGGCCGTTTCGGTGTTTTTTGATAAGCAAATCTGCCATACCCTTTCGCTCACTTTCTTTTTCATAATAATCTTCTCGGTAGATAAACATCACGACATCTGCATCTTGCTCAATACTTCCAGACTCACGCAAGTCTGAAAGTTGTGGAATTTTGGGAGACCGCATTTCAACGCTACGACTGAGCTGCGAAAGTGCAATAACTGGAACATTTAGCTCTCTGGCCAGGCCTTTTAGGCCCCTTGATATTTCAGATATTTCTTGTACCCTGTTGTCTCCTCCGGCGTTGCGGCCACTCATTAGCTGTAGGTAGTCAATCACAATCAAGCCAAGGTCGTTTTCTGATTGCAGCCGCCTGGCCTTGGTTCGCATTTCCATTACATTGGCCATTGCTGAGTCGTCGATGAATATGGGCGACTCAGAAAGAGTTCCCATGGCCTTGTTTATTTTTTCGAAATCACTATCTTCTAGATTACCGGTACGAAGCTTCCAGCTATCAATTCCGGCTTCAGAAGACAAAAGTCTATCTATTAACTGCTCTTTACTCATCTCTAAACTAAAGATACCGACTGGAATACCTTCTTTGGTAGCAACATGCTGAGCAATGTTTAGTGCAAGACTAGTTTTACCCATACTAGGTCTGGCTGCCAAAATTATCAGATCTGAGTTTTGTAAACCAGCTAAAAGATTGTCTAACTCACGGTAGCCAGTGGGCACACCACGTAATGCATTTTTGTCTTTGTGAAGTGTGTCAAGACGCTCAAAGCTAGAAGTCAAAACTTCTTGAATAGGTGTGAAGTTTTGCTTGAGGTGCTTTTGGCTGACGGCAAACAGGGCCTGCTCAGCTTCATCTAGAACAGAGTCTAGGGCTCCACCTTCGCCGTAGGCCATACCATTAATTGAATTGGCAGCTTCGATAAGCCGGCGCAAAGTTGCCTTGTCAGCAACAATATGAGCATATTGAGCAACGTGAGCGCTAGAAGGTACACTGTTAACAAGCTCCGTCAAATAGGTAGCTCCGCCGACATTTTCGAGATGGCCTTTTTTCTCTAGACTATCGGCTAAAGTAACGACATCTATTGGCTCACGGTGCTCAAAAAGACTTAAGATTGACTCAAATATCTGACTATTCTTAGTGACATAAAAGTCATCTTGACCGACAATATCGGCTACTTTTATTATCGCGTCTTTATCAATTAGTAGCGAGCCAATCAAGCTAGCCTCGGCTTCAATATTCTGGGGGGGCAAGACTACTGCATTCTTTGCGGCCTGGGGTTGTGTTTTGGAGCTATTTGGATAATTTGATTTTTGACTATTAGCCATCTAGTAACTCACCTCCCAGAATTGCCATAGCTGAGCTCACTAGCTCTTCATCTTCTTTGACCGGTGCGTCAGTTTTGCCGTGCACCATAACGCATGAGAGTATTATTTCTTCCTGGCATACTTTGGTCATTATTTTTTCTATCATTTCACGGTTACGAAATTCTTCAATTCGCTCTTTGTGAAAATTAAAACGACAGTCAACTATCATCTTTTTGTTCTCTATTCTGGCGTTTCCAGAGCGAAGTAGCGCATATAGTGAATTGTTATTTTCTTTGATTATACTTAAGCCTTTCGCACAGCGCGAAGTGAGCTCGGATTGGTTTTGAGTGTTCGGCTGACTTGCTGGCTGCTGCTGTTTTGGCTGGGGCTTAGTTTCTGTCTGGGCAGAGCTGTTGGCGGCTAGCTGCGGTGGAGCTTCTACCGGCGGCTGGTGGTTTAAGGCTGGGGCTGGCCTTGAAAGCTTAACAATCGCTATCTCTAGCGGCAGACCAGGATGGGAAGCTAGCTTTAAGCCAGATTGCGCAAGCTGCAATTGTTCGAGTGCTATGATGGCGAAGTCTTTGTTTAGACTAGTATTAGTTTGCTTAGTTTTCTCTGGCTGGAGTAAAATATTTCTGAGAAATCGCTGCATTTGAGAACATAAGGCATTTGCCTCAACACCATTGTCAAAGGCACTACATAGTAAATCTATTGCCGTCTGAGAATTATGACTTGCAGCTGCCTCTAAAATCTGTTGAATCTGCTGAGTACTAGAAAGACCCATTCTAGACTGTACAGCAGCCGCGTCTATGGTCTCAGCGAGAACCGAAAGCTGATCGAGTAGACTGATAGCGTCGCGCATGCCACCATCACTCAGCTCGGCAATAGCTTCTAAGCCGTCTGCGGTAATAGAAATATCTTCAGATTGAGAGATTGACTTAAGCTGAGCTACTATTACTGGCACAGAAAAAGGCCTAAAATCAAAGCGCTGGGTGCGCGACACAATAGTATCAGGCAGCTTATTGGACTCTGTAGTGGCTAAGATAAATATTGCGTGAGGCGGTGGCTCCTCGAGGGTCTTTAGTAGAGCGTTAAATGCTTCTTTAGTGAGCATATGGGCTTCGTCAATTATATATACCTTGTACTTTAAGCTAGTTGGGCTAGAATTGATTTTTTCTCTAAGCGCCCGTATTTCGTCTATTCCTCTGTTGCTAGCTGCATCAATCTCGATAATATCAAGCTGTCTTGCAGTGTCCTCTGTAGAATCTAGGCCGTTAACACGCCTGGCCAATATTCTGGCAACGCTAGTTTTGCCGGTACCACGCGGGCCAGTGAATAAATAAGCATGGGAGATTTGCTCTCGGGCCAGACTTTCAGTCAGAGTTTTTGTAATATGGTCTTGGCCAACCAGATCTTTAAGATCAGCTGACCGATATTTACGATATAAGGCAATGCGCGACAAAACCCCTCCTTTTCTTACTTACTAGTATAGCAAGCTTGGGTTCTAGATGTTAGGTGTTAGTTACCTAAATAAAAACTTTTAACAACACAATTTGGCTAAGAAAAAAAGTTGCCGATGTGTTTAAGAGCCAATAACGGCTTCAATAGCGGCCCAGTTGGCCTCACCACTGGCTGGAACAACTATTGTAACTTCATCGCCTGGCTGAGCCTTAAAATAAGTGACGCTTGCATATAAGACCTTATAGCGACTATCGCCGACAATAGCTGAGTACTGGCCGTCATCTAGACCAATTTTGGCAATAAGATTTTTTCTTTCGATAGGGCCAATCTGCTTATAGATAAAAGAGCCGTCTGGGGAGATAGTAAGCTTAAGATTATCACCCTCAATAAGCTTAGATTTACTGGCGTAGTTGGCAGGAACTGGGTATATTTTAGCATCTGGACCAATCATGTTTTGGCCATCGAAATGCCCCTCTATAATTTTTCCTGCGGATTCTAAAGAATCAGCAGTTTGACTGAGCGGAACGCTCACGATAGGCTCGGCTGAGTCGGTTGGTTCTGGTAAGTCTTTGGTCGCCATACCCATTTTTTTGAGCATAGCTTTGATGTGTTGCATGTTTTCTTCTGCGGCTTTCATTTGGTTTGCTAGCAGCTGAAGTTCTTCTGTTTGTTTGTCTTTACTCATATTATTCCCCTTTTGATTTTTTTTGCTCTTTTCTTTTCAAATATAGTTTAGCAAATATTTGAACAAATGCCAAACAAGTGTTGGGCAAATTCTGATTAAAAATGGTTGGCAAATCAAAAAAGACTCTAAATTCTAGAGTCTTTTTTGATATGAGCTTTTTTTAAAGCTTACTGTAGCTCTACTGTAGCGCCAGCTGCTTCTAGAGTTTTCTTAGCGGCTTCTGCTTCATCTGCAGGAACACCTTCTTTAACCATCATAGGGGCACTGTCAACAACACCTTTTGATTCTGCAAGACCGAGTCCTGAGATTTCTCGAACAGCTTTGATGACGTCAATCTTCTTTTCGCCCGCTGCTGTTAACATAATGTTGTAAGAACTTTTGGCATCTTCTACGGCTTCTTCACTGGCAGTAGCGGCACCGGCAACGGCTACCGCTGCTGGGGCAGCCGCGCTAACACCATAGTGATCTTCTAGAGTACTTATTAGCTCAGATAGATCAAGAACACTTAGCTTATCGATCTCTGAGACAAGACTCTTAAATTTAGCTGGTACTTCTTTTTTCTCTTCAACAGCTTCTGCTACTGGAGCTTCTGCTTTTACTTCTTCTTGTTTTGTTACTTCTTCGGCCATAATATTCTCCTAATTTTTAAAATCTTATGTTTGTTAATATTGTTGATACTTGATAGCAAGTATTTATGCGGTCTTTTTCTCAGCTATAGCACTCAAGGCATATACTAGCCCGGCTAGATTGCCGTTCAACACTCTGGCAAAGCCACTTAGTGGTGCGGCTATTGTGCCGACGACTTGGCCCAAGAGTTGTTCTTTGGTTGGCAATTGTGCTAGAGCCATAACCTCTTCTTTACTCAGCACTCTGCCGTCTTCATCTATTGCACCGAGAATATCTAAAGCACCGTTGGTCTTAGAAAATTCGTAGACAATACGGGCTGCTTCTACTTCATCTTCGCCGAAAGCAATACCTACCGGACCTGCGAATATACTAGTGTCGTCAAGGTTTTTGTCAGCTGCTGCGAGAGCTATCTTGACGAGAGTATTTTTAGCCACAGTATAGCTAATACCAACTTCGCGCAAGTTGCTACGAAGCTCAGATATAGCTGGCACGTTTAAGCCCCTATAGTCTGTCAAAACAGCTAGTTTGCTAGCTTTAAAGGCAGTTGTAAGATCGCTAACCGTTTGCTCTTTTTGCTCGCGGGTTTTTGCCATACTATTATTTTGCACTCCTGTTTAATTAATATGATATGAAAGTTCATTTTGATTACAAAAACAAAAAATCTTTGGAAGATACCAAAGATGAAAATAAATTTTCACCTCGTGTAGCAAATTAAGTCTAGAGCTAGCTCTAGACTGCTACAGTCTTTGGTAATCACCTTTAATAATAACAAAAAAACCGCCATTAGTCAATAAAAAAAACGTGAGAACAAGTCTCACGTTACAGCTAGGCTGCAAGGCTCAAACAGAGCTCCAGAAATGACCACTAGACTGTCTGATAACAACAACCTTGCTGGGGCGAGGTAGTTGTTTGATATCAAAACTACCGCTATTAATAGCTTTTTTTTGAAGTAGTGATGAGCCAATCACGCCGCGGCTGGCACAATCTGGGCAAAATCCATCTTCTTCTGCATCGAATATAATATAGCCGTCTTTAAGGCACGCCGAGGCTGCCCAACAGATCATTTGACATGTCGAGTCTGTTGCAGCGTGACTTAGTATTATAAAAAGCTTCCTTTCGGGCGAACTAGTGCCAAGTTTAAAGCCAGCTGGCTGTTTGGAAAATACTTGCTCGTCAAGCTGACTAAGCTGCCGAATTAGAAAACAAGTAAACCTAAGTATATTATCAACGCTAGATTTTAAAAGGTGCACAGCATTGCCTCTCGTTTGTTAAGCAGAGTTCTATACTACTTATGTCTATTTATATCAGACTTTGAGCTCTTGGTAAATCTAGTATGGCCAGTCTAGACTGTGGGCTAGATCTAAACTAAAATCTAAAACGGCTTTACTAGCTAGGCTGCCAGTTATCAGTGAGCCGATGGCGACACCTAGCTCTCGAGCCTGTTCGGCGTCTAAGCCGCGGCTAGTAAGAGCACTAGCGCCTAGCCTCAAGCCACTTGGCCGCCAGGCTGGCCTAGAATCGCCAGCCAGCGCATTTCTGTTACAAATAATTGCTGATTTCTCTAATAAATCTTGAGTTTCTAAGCTATCTTGATCATCTCTTAGTTTTACTAAACATAAGTGGTTCTGGGTAGGAGTTGCTATTTCAGCGCCAGCCTCAACCAAGCCATTTTCTAGACTTTTAGTATTTCTAATGACTGCTTCAATATAGTCTTTGAAAGGTATTTTGTCAGGGTATACATCAGTTCCAGCAACTTCAAGCAGCGATTGCCCGACAGCTGCAATTTGATTGAGATGTGGTCCACCCGAAGTACCAGGGAAAACTGTTTTATTGATTAGCGGTATAAATTCGTTTTTGGCAAAAACTAAAGCCGAGCGAGGACCTCTCAAAGTCTTGTGGGTAGTGGTAGTGACAAAATCTGCGCCTGCTGCGCCCGTCTGAAAAGGACTATCGTGAAGGCCTGCCGCAACCAGCCCAGAGATGTGTGATATATCGGCCATCACAAGTGCACCATTACTATGGGCAAGCTGACACAGCTTAGCAAACTCATACTGCCGAGGGTATGAGGAAAAACCTATTATCACCAGTCTGGGTTGATGTTTTTTGAGCTGTGCCTGGTAGTCTTGATAGTCAATTGTGAAGCCATTTTTTTTACTAGTCAAGCCGTAGTTAGCATATTTAAAAAATTTTAAGTAACTACTAGTGGCGTGCAAGTGACTAAGGTGGCCACCGCTTGCCAGGTCAAGGCTTAAGACTGTGTCGCCTATATCTAGTACTGACATATAGACAATGGCGTTGGCAGAGCTACCAGACAAAACCTGAACATTTACACCATAGTCTTGGCTTGCCGAAAAAACCTCGAGAGCCTGATTAGCGACAAATATTTCTAGCTCATCGGCAATGTTGTTGCCGGCATAATATCTTTTTCCTGGGTAGCCCTCTGCGTATTTATCATTCCAGGGTGAGCCCAGCAATTCAAGGGTTTTAGGCGATGGGTAGTTTTCGCTGGCGATTAAATTTAGGGTTAATTTTTGGCGACTTAGTTCTTGCTTAGTCAGTTTAAATATTTTATTCATGACTTTATTATATCAGAAAAAAAAGCGTCTCTAGAGATTAATTCTAGAGACGCTATTGTGGTCATGGCTCAAAAATACCAAGCTTAGACAATTTCTCAGCTGTAATTCGCTCTGATGCCATACGTGTTAGCTCACCAAGATCATCTGTCTTGTTAACATAGATCATGGCGGCCGCGATGTTCGGCCAAATTTCAGACAGCTGAGTAAATATTTCGTTACAGATGTGGCGGTAGCCAGGGTGACCCTGAGGGCTAGTGCGGAGCTCAAGAAGGTGGAAAAGCTCTCGAACATTGGCAATAAAGCTATACCGCATTCTATAACCCATGCAGACTGCGTATTGAGACTCTTCTAAAAAGCCGGCATGCGCTAGCTCGGAATAAAGTATTCTAGAGAGCCTAAAGGCCTCAACAAAATCTACTTCGCAACCGGCTTTTGTGATAAGGCTGGGCACTTCATAGCCAAGGTCTGGACTAAGCCTTTGCCATTCAAGAGCGTCTACCATTCGATGCCTCTGTAAATCTCGAAATGTGCCATAATCTCCAACAATCTCGATTTCTAAATGAGGTTTTTCTAAAGCTCGGCCGGGCTTGTGCCTGCGGTTTTGCCTGTCTCCACAATACCGAGATATGCAGTTTGCAATGTATTTCTCAAAATCTTGAGAATCCATATTTAGCTTTACAACCTCTAGATTAACCCTTAGCTGCTCAAGTGAAAGAGAAGATTCAGCGAACAATAGCCTAGCCAAAAAATCTTCTTCTTTTATTGGCCAGTGGTCGATAATTCTTACCTCGACTTTTTTAGGCTTATTGTGCAACAAATATAAGCTGTTGAGGCTACTGGCGAGCTGACTGACTCGCTGGGTGTTTTCTCGCCTATAGGCAACATCTGCCAGGCCACGATCTGGCTGGTCAGTTCGGCGCAAAAAAACTGGTGCAACTTGTCGAGAAGCTTTCAAGATTTTTGTGCCTAGCTGATTTATTTCTGGCAAAGGGTCAGCCCAAAGATGCTTAACCATATTATCAACACTTAGTGCAGAGGCATGAATGCCCACAGTAGAAAGTGTAGATGCTGGCAACATGGCTCTACTGGCGTCGCAGGCTTGAGCCCGTATTGCGCCTTTCCAGGCTTGCCAGCCAGCATAATCTTCATCTTTTAAAGGCCTAGAGTTTTGGCTAGCTAGATACTCAGTTACTGTTGCAACTGTACTGCAGTACAAATCAAATATTTTGTCAGTGCAATCAGTATATCTTGCCAGCAATTCAGCTGGAAGATATTCTGGCAAATAATATTTATATCTGCCGTTACTTTGCTTTTCGCCGTACAAAATATAGCGAGTTGACTGTTCGAGATACGATGCCAGACGGCTCCATTCGACCTGCTTTGTTGCGAGGTTACTGATTGACTCTGTGACAATATAGAAACTATATAGATTCGCAACAGAGTCGTCGCCGTAGCTAGTTATTACTCTGTTTAGAAGCTCGTCGGCACCTTCTTGAGCAACAGCAAATTCCTGTAAAATGCAGCTCAAAAGTGTGCCGTCACGTCTGCTAAGACGGGCCATTGCGGCAGCTATTTCTACAGTATTAGCTTGCTCTGTAAAGACATAGACTTGCTCATCTGTATTTGTTACTTTGTCAGCTAGGTAAGAGTGGCCGGCTGGGGTGATATGCCAATTACCATTTATATCTTTAAACACATATGGGTTATCATTGGCACTCACGGTGCCTCCTTTTTTTAGGTACTCCAATTGGTCATATACAGCTTATCATAGCTATATTTTTTTGAGCAATCATAACTAAAATAAAAAGCTACAAGTTCTTAAGGCTTGTAGCTTGTGAGGCTTGACTTGATTTTACTGACTAAACCTTTTGACTCGCATTATCGGTAATAGCATTTCTGGTTTCCAGCTGGATTTTATAGACTCTAGCTGACTGCCCTTTTGGTAAGTTCCTTCGCTACCATAGCAGCGGTCTGTTTGGCCGGTATGAAAAAAAATAATCTGACTATAAGCTTCACCAACAACCAAGGGAATATATTTATTGGTTTTATTGCGAGTCTCTTGAGCCCAGCGATTGAAATAACCAATATCCCCCCAGCCAGCATCATCACAGACTGAAAGGTTGTTTCTTCCAACAGTCGACTTTGCGTGCATCATAGTTGTGCCTCTCGTAGTAGTGCCTATAAATTCGGCGGTATGACAGATAATATTTTCACCTGGCCGCAAGACAATAATTGGAGCTTGAGGTGGAATGTTTTTCCAAAGCTTTCCATTACGATATTTATCAGCCCAATCTTGATGCAAAACTGCTCTAAATGGCCCAGTAAAAGATCTTTTTACGTCAACTGGGTCATAAGGATTGTAGTCGACATGGTAGCCATCTTCACGAAAAACATAATACCACTCGCCAAGAGTGCAGTCGTAGCTAGTCGTGTTGAGTAAGCTTATATCGAACGGGTCGATTATAATCAGCCCGGTGCTGATTGCCTGCAGTATGTCTTGGTCACTAAAAACTCCAGTCTGAATATCCATTTTGTTCCAATCTTTTTAGGTACGGTTGATGACAACTAATCATTTACTTTCAAGCATTGAGTATACTACAAAATTCCATTCCAACCAAGCATATCCAAAAAGCCAGCAAATTTGCTGGCTTTAATACTGGACTATATCTTAATAGTTTTATTTAGCTGGTTTGAAAGCTTCTAAAGAGTCAAGCTTGATACTAGGGCTCATGCTTGAGCTAAGATAAACTGACTTTACAAAAACACCTTTGACGCCACTAGGCTTGTTAGCACTTACTGCTTTTAGGATCACTCTGAGATTAGATTCTAGATCCTTACTAGAAAAACTTAGTTTTCCAAAAGCTACATTGATAATACCTTGTGCGTCATTTTTTATTTCGGCTCGGCCTTTTTTTATTTCTTCCACCATGGCTACTGGATTGTTAGTAACTGTGCCGCTTTTTGGCGACGGCATGAGGCCTTTTGGACCAAGTACTTTGGCGTGACGACCAAGATCAGTCATTTTGTCAGGGCTAGCTATCAAAACATCAAAATCAAGCTTGCCTTTGGCAATATCTGCCAAAATTTCATCTGCATTAGTAATATCTGCCCCTGCCTTCTTAGCTAGTTCTGAGTCTTTATCACCAGTTATTACAGCTATCTTTACTGTTTTTCCAGTACCGGCCGGAAGAGCCGCACTGACTCGTAAGTTTTGATCAGACTGCTTTGGATCGATGCCTAAGCTAATATGAACTTCTGCTGTTGCGTCGAATTTAGTTTTTGAAAGTTTAGGTAAAAGCTCAAGCGCTTCTGCTATGCCATAGAGCTTACCAGCTTCAACTTGTTCGCGGGCTGCTGTTTGATTTTTAGAATAACTAATAACTCTTGGCTTTTGGATCTGCTTAGGCTTTTCTTCAGCATCGACAAGCTTACTGTCTTTACGCTCTTGTTTAGCTTCTTTAAGCGCAATCTCTTCTAGCGATTTAGAACTTTTCTTTCCTGCCTTAGCTGTACTAGCAGTCTCAGTGGTCTTAGTGGTGTTAGCTGGCAAATCTGCTTGTTTGAGCTTTTCAAGCTTTGCTTCAGCTGTAGCATTAGCTATTTTTTTAGCTTTTGGTTTTGTTTCTACTGTTTCAACTTCTGATTTTTTGGCTTTGGCCATAATTTTACTCCTTTGTGGTGATAATGACTTTTAAAGGGTCTCCCACTTATTATTAAATAGCTTATTTATTTTCGATCTCAACGCCCATAGAGCGTGCAGTGCCGGCAATAACTTTTTTTGCTGCTTCAATGTCGTTAGCATTAAGGTCTGACATTTTTGCTTCGGCTATTTGGGTTAGCTGAGCGTCTGTAAGCTTTCCAACCTTATCTTTGTTTGGTGTTCCTGAGCCTTTTTTGAGCTTGATTGCTTCTTTTATCATTGTCTTAGCTGGGGTGCCCTTGGTTACAAAAGACATGCTTTTGTCTTCATAGATAAGCACAGTGACTGGTGTGGGCTGGCCTTTTCTAGCTTGTGTTTGCTCGTTAAAAGGATTTATAAAATCCATCATATTTACACCATGCTGACCGAGTGATGAGCCGACTGGTGGGGCTGGTGTAGCTCCACCGCCAGGCAAGACCATCTTTACTTTTGCTACTACTTTTTTTGCTGCCATAATTTTTCTCCTTTGTGGTACTAGCCCCATAAAATAATGGGTCCCACTTTAAATTGTTTAATTTACGTTTTTTTGACCTGTAGTGAATCTAGCTCAACTGGCGTCTCACGACCAAACATATTCACCAAAACTTTAATCTTACCTTTTTGATCATCAATCTCACTAACTGTGCCATCAAATCCTTTGAAGGGGCCGTCAGTAATACCGACTAGCTCACCCAAACTAAAGTCTATCTTATATTTTGGCTCCTCAACGCCCATTCGCTTCTGGATTGCTTTCACTTCTGACTCATCTATAGGTGAAGGAGTAGTGCTTGTACCAACAAAACCAGTTACATTAGGGGTATTTCTAACTATAAACCAGCTGTCTTCGGTGACTATCATTTGCACCATAATGTAACCCGGAAATATTTTACGCTCTACTACTTTACGGCGACCATTTTTAATTTCAATTTGATTTTCTTTCGGAACAATAACGTCAAATATCTTGTCTTGCATTTCAAGTGATTCTATTCTTTGCTGAATTTGCTCAGCTACCTGATCTTCATAACCAGAGTAGGTGTGGATAACATACCAGTTTTTGCCATTTTGTTCGTACTTCATTAGTTGTTCCTTTTTTAATTCTTAAAAATCAGTTTTTGTAGGGCCGACTGAAAGCCAAAACCTAGAAGCGTGAGATATAGACCTACCAACAGAGCTACTACCACGACGATAGCTGTCAGCTGAAGAGCTAGTTTGCGTGATGGCCAGATTACCTTTTTGAGCTCTTCGTACGAAGCCTTAAAATAGTTGATGAGTTTGTTCATAATTTTTAAAAATATCTCTGTAATCTAAAAAAGCCTTTTGGCGGCTACTAACTACAATTCTACCCTTTTTATCTAGGTTTTGTCAACTACTGGCTAATTAAGCGGAACTACTAGTTTTATTTCTTCAGGAATCATAGAGTGAATATTGGCCATCTCGCCTCTTATTCTAGAGGCGTAAATACTTGTCATCAGAAAATACCCCGCTACTAGAGCAAAAGCAAGTAAAAGCGCCACATACACTGGCCAAATAGTGGCTGGCTTCTCACGTTCCATATATAAGAGTTGATTTCGACGCTTTGAGCTTGATGCCAAAAAATAGTATTGCCTGGCCCATAAATTTTGTAAAACATACTGTAGATTTGTCAAAAGCACTACAGCAACAATGGCAATTGCAATTAGTATTGCAATTACTGGGGAGCCTTTTTGCCGAATGAAGTAGTCGGTCACAAACCAACTCATTGAGATGATTATACCAATCACAAAAAGTGATAATAAAAAACCAAAAAGTCCAGTCAGAGCATTTTTTAAAGGGGCTCTGAAAAGTAGCGAGGCACTCTCATGCTGAACTTTAGATACCTTATTACTTCTAGCTAATAACCCCACTTGTAGCCAGTGCTTACTATATAGTAGTACCATAACAAAAACCCAGATAAGGCCGGCTGCTGTAAGTATTTGATACTTACTGGTAGCGACTAAGCTATTGGTTGTGGTCAGCGTAAAGATCACTAGCAAAATACAGAGCCCGCTCCACAGCAAAACTGTTGTAATGTGCAAAATAAAGTTAAGCATTTGGCGCAGAAGTGAATGCATCGCGGAGTGAATCGCCGTAGACAGTTTAGCTGGTCGATGATCAATCTCTCTTAGCCTTGTGTATATTCCAGCTGAGGTGACAATGGCACGAACTATAATTCCAAGCAAAAACAAAGTAAGCAAAATACCTACGCTAACTTTTAATGATTGAAAATTTTCTGGTGTTACTGCTGCTTTTGAGCTGATTAATAATTGATTGAGGTTCAAGTTTTGCAAAACCCTAAACTGCACAAGCAGCAGTGGAAGGCTCAACAGAAACCAGGTCTGAGGGCTAGCAATTGTTCTAAATAAGCTGGCTTGCCAGAGTGCTAGATTTCCGCGGGGCAAAATACCCCCAACTAAAACGAAACTATAATAGCTTAATCTGTCGTTGGGCTGAGTAACAACTTTTTCAGGAAGAGACTGCCTAGCCTGAATAGGTTCTGATGGATTTTGAACTTTACTGTCGACTGGTTGATTTTTAGCTGTATTTTCTTTGATATTGCTTGGCTGGGCATAACTGGGCCGGGGCGAGACAAACTTTTTGGTCGAGCTTGACCTGCTTGTTGATAGATTTTTTTTAGATGCATGTGATTTACTTCTGAGATCTAAGATTTCTGTTGGCTGGTATTCACTAAAATTAGTGGTAATTTTACGCCCAGATCTAGCATCATACAAAATGCCGTCTACGTTAATATGTTTCAGGGGGATTTTTTTTGTCATAAGCGCTGAGGTCACAACTTACTAGCTATTATAGCTGATTTTGCTAAATATGCAGTAATTTACGGAGTCTCACTAAGCAATAAATACCAGCTTTATGGCCATTGTTAATGCGAATCCTGGTGCTACTAATGCGCTGGGCCGGGGTATTTTTAAGTTTTGCTAGTAAGGCCGAGTAGTATTGACAAGCTAGCATCACGCCGTATCTACTAGAACGGGGTAAGCCAGATATAACTTTTGAGGCTTGGTTAAGCTCTAAAGTGATATCAGTAATAACTTTGGCTTTCTGCTCTTCGGTGAATTTTTTAAGATCTAGGTCTGGAAAATAAACTCTACTTAAGTCTTGGCTGTCACTGGCAATATCGCGCAGAAAATTTACTTTTTGAAAAGCCGACCCTAGAGCCTGAGCTCCTGGCTGTAGTTTTTTATACTTAGATTTATTACCACTTATAAATACGCACAAACACATTAAGCCAACTACTTCGGCTGAGCCATAAACGTATTGCTGGTATTGGGCTTTGTTATATTTTCTTTTTTTAATGTCCATCTTCATGCTATCAAAAAAAGCTTGAGCTAGCTGGTCTGGAATCTTGAACCTTTTTGTAGTTAAGGCAAACGAGTGAATGATAGGATTTAAACTGCAACCAGAGCTTAAAGCTTGTTTTGTTTCAGCAACAAACGAGTCTAGTTGCTGAGTGCTGTTACTTGGCCTCAAGCTATCTACCAGCTCGTCGGCAACCCTGACATAGCCGTAGATACTGTACAGATGAATTCTAACTGGTTCATCTAGAAGGCTCATGGCTGAGGAAAAAGATGTTGAATAACGCTTAGCGATAAGTTTATTTACTTCGTGAGTTGTTTGAGAATAGAACTTGAAGTTATTCACTACTAGCTTTTCCTGGTTATGCAATATTGCGCGAACTGGACTAGATTTTCTTGAATTTTTAAATCATTTGTTAGCGATGGTATATAGCTTATCGACTTATTAACATAGTCTTTAGCAAGTATCTGAGTCTTGGCTTTAGCACCAGAATTCTCTAGTATTTTTTTCACCTTGCTTAAGTCTTTCAGGCTAGCATTAGGGTTACCGAATATTTCTAGCAGGGTTTTTTTATCATCTATCGAGGCTAGCTTCATTCCGTAGTGCATTAGGATTGTTTGCTTGCCCTCTTGTAAGTCTGTTAATACGGGCTTACCAATTGATTTGTTATTACCAAAAACTCCTAGCAAATCGTCGGCTATTTGATAGCTGATCCCTAGCGGCTGACCAAAATTTTTCATGCTCTCCAGTAGATCTGGCTTAGCACCAGCTAAAATAGCACCAAACTGTAGCGGCAGTATGATTGAGTAATCAGCTGTTTTGTGACGAGCAATTGCCAGAATTTCTTTTTCAGAAAGTTTTTTGTTGAAAGAGCCAATGATATCTAGATGCTGGCCGGCCGCAACTTCAAAAACCGCTTGAGTAACTCGACGCATCGCGAGTAGGGTTTTTTCAGCCTGAAAGTTGGCAGCTATTAAAGATTCAAAAGTCAGCCCACTATTGATGTCACCAGCCAAAATTGCGAATGAATCTGCTGCGTGAGGTATATCTTTCTCAGCCAGCTTTCCTTTTAAAGCTCTTTTATAGTGGCCCGTGACATTTAGTACTCCATGCCGTCTGTCATCACGGTCCATGATATCGTCATGTATGAGTAGGTAACTATGAAAAATTTCTAGCGCCGCAGAGGCTTTAATGATCTTGTCTTGGTTGGTGCCGCCAGCAATGTTATAGCCTAGTACAGCAAGTGCTGGCCGCAGCCTTTTGCCACCACTAATAGTTTGCTTGGCTGTTTGGGCTACTAGTTTTTTGTACTCGCTGCTTATCTGTCCAGCTTCAGAAATTTTAGTAGCATAAATAGCTTGAAGTACTTCATCAACATTTTTTTTGATATTGGCTATATAGCTTTTGAGGTCTTTGTTTTCCATAAAAATTATTTTTTATTATCACTCAAAATTCGCTCGTGCACAAGCTTTGCGCTTAGTGTCACCATAGGAATTCCCCCACCCGGGTAAGTACTTGCTCCCACAAAGTACAAGCCCTTAACACCTCTAGCGACGTTATGTGGCCTAAAATATCCAGACTGCATGAAATGATGGGTAAGCCCAAAAGCTGAGCCAGCTGTAAGATTGAATTTTGTTTCAAAATCTTGCGGTGTGAATATTGCTTCGGTCTCTATTTGAGACTCAATATCTTGGCCAAACTCTGAGCTCAATCTACTGATAACCTTTTTACGAAGCTTTGGTATTCCAGACTCCCAGTTATTCTTACCCCGCAAATTTGGGGCGGGCACTAAAATATAGACTACACTCTTGCCTTTTGGGGCCAAAGTGGCATCTGTCTTTGTAGGAATGTAGGTGTAAAAAGACGGGTCAGTCGGCAACTTCTTGTCATCGAATATTTCTTCTAGATTTTTTTTGAAATCTTTACACAAATAAACGTTGTGGTGAAGCATTCCTTCTAGCTGAGAGTCGACGCCCCAGTAAAAAAGAAGAGCCGAGCTAGCCTGCTTTAGATCATCTGGCTTTCTGCCCAGGCTTCGTAGTTTAACCGAATCTGGTAATAGCTTGTTGTAGCTATACACTAGATCTGAGTTACAAATCACAATATTAGCCAGATCAGTTTTGGAATTTTTTAGCTCAACACCAACGGCGCGGCCGTCTTCAATTATAACTTTCTCAACTTCAGTTTTGTTGTGTATTTTTCCACCCAAGTCGAGTACCAGCTTTTCTAAGGCTTGGCTAAGACTGTACATTCCACCTTTTGGATAGAAAATACCTAAGCCGGTTTCCATATAGCTTACAACGCTATAAACTGCTGGAGCTTCGTAAGGGCTTACTCCTAAATACATACTTTGAAAACTAAAAAGCTGCTTAAGGCGTGGATCATTAAAATATTTTCCAACAAAGTTCCAAAGCTTATAAACGCCGCGTTTTTTTAAAAGCTTTATCCCAGAGCTAAGATTTATAAAATCACTAAATTTGTCAAAATTTTTGTCTATAAAGCCGCCTCTTGAGATGCGATATATTTCAGCCACATCTGCAAAATATCTAAAGAACTGCTCTGGGGCTTTTGGGTCGAACTTTGCTAATTGTTTAGTAAACTTAGGAAGATTGCAACTAACTGTTATTCTAGACTTATCTGCGAATGCCACCTGGTAATTTGGCTCCAGCTGCAACAAAGTCAGATAATCATCTAGATTTTTACCGCAATAAGCGAAGGTGTCATATAAGACATCTGTCATCATCAGCAGTGTTGGCCCAGTGTCAAAAGTATAGCCGTCTTGTTTGATGCGATGAGCCCGGCCACCAACCAAGGCTTCTTTTTCATAAATCGTGACTGAGTAGCCGTCTTTTAAAAGCCGAGCCGCCGAACATAACCCACCTATCCCAGCTCCAACTATAATTACTGATTTTTTTTTCTTACTTTTTTCCATCTTTATTTCATCATATCAGAAATTTACGGGTATAATAGAGCCAATGAAGTATAATTTTGTGTATTCGAATTTTTTTTATATTGGTATTTTGCTTTTTAGTTTAGTTGGAATAGCTATGGCCGATTGGCTATATAAGCTAGCTTTTTTTGTAGATCCAAAATCAAGCGGTCTGGCTATTGGGCTAACCGCGGTCTTGCTTTTGTGTTTTGATGTTCTTGGAATTGCACTTGGAATTTTCTCTACAAACCAAAATTATGTTTCAGGCCTTTTTGTTATCACTCCAAATCTACCACTTGAGGAATTTCTGTTCTTGTTTTTACTAGGCTATGTGACGCTCTTGACATACCGGCTATGCCTTAAGTATTTGTACCAAAAGCCAAAAACTGTATCAACAAAAAATAACAAACTAGGCCAGGAAAAATAATGTTTAGCTATTCACTTATGTCAGCCGGCTTGATAGTATTTGCCTTGCTAGTGCACTACGTCTTGAAAGAGTCTCAACCAGCAAAAAAGGCTTTGCTTGCGACATTTGTTTTTTTAATTTTTGCAATGTTAATATTTAACAGTTACTTAACAAGCTTGCCGATTGTACTTTATAATAATAACCTCACACTGGGCCTGAAAATAGGCACTATACCAGTTGAAGATTTTAGCTACTTAATTGCCGCTGTCTTACTAGTTCCAACAATATTTAATTTTTTCCATCGTGACAAATAAAAAATCCCTACTAACTATCAAAGAAGTTTTAGTAACCAGCCGGCCAGTCAGCTGGATCAATACAGCTGGGCCTTTTTTGATTGGGTTTTTATTGGCTAGCCAAAGCTTATCATTTTCAGCAATAATCGGCTTTATATATTTTTTGTTTCCATACAATCTACTGATGTACGGTGTAAACGATATTTACGACTACGAGTCAGACATGAAAAATCCTCGTAAAAATTCGGTTGAGGGTGGGTTGCTCGAAAAATCTAAACATGGTCCTTTATGGTATGCAATTATTGCCCTAAATTTACCTTTTCTTATTTATTTCTTAGCCACAAGCACAACTTTAGCTCGACTGTTACTGACTGCACTTATATTCTTTTGTATTAGCTATAGCGCTAAGCCGCTGAGATTTAAAGAGATTCCTATTCTTGACTCAATCAACTCAGCTTTGCATTTTACTCTACCATTTGTGTTTGGGTTAGCTTACGGCCAAGCTAGCCAATTCTATTGGCCCGTTATTATTTCATTTATGGCCTGGGGTATGGCAAGTCAAGCGTTTGGTGCAATACAAGATATCAAGCCAGACAGAGCCGCCAAAATTGCCTCCATCGCAACGTTTTTTGGGGCCAAAAGAACCAATACTTTCGCCACGAGTCTATATATTGTTGCAGCTACTATTGTGATAATAGCTTATTTTCCACTCGGTATTTTCGCAGGCGGGCTGATTGGTCTATACGCTCTAAACACCAGTTTTTTTACTAAGTTCAAGTCAGATGCTAATAGCTCAAAGTTTCGAAGAGGTTGGCAAAATTTTATGTGGCTAAACATACTGGTTGGTTTTTGGCTGACGCAGCTTTTATTATTCATATTTGATCCTTTGGGTATCCGCCAAAGCTATGTCTTGGTACTAGGATTTTTCTTAATCTTGCTATTTTTGGCCCAGTTGGCCGTCACAATCTATAATCTTAGAGCTTTTAGAAGACCAAAAAGCACCCGCCAAAATGAACTGCCAAAAATAAGTATTATAATGCACGCTTACAACCAAGGAGACAACATATCTTCGACAATGCTAGCAATCTTAGGGCAGCAATACCCTCAGTTTGAGCTAATATTTACAGATTTAGGATCAAATGATAACACCTTAAAAATTGCTGAAGCTTTTCAGGATCCGCGCCTAAAAATTGTTAAGACTAAGCCCTTAAAACCAGGCTGGACCCTAAACGCCTGGATATCTGAGCAACTATTGGCTCAAGCAAGCGGTGAAATAGTTGTACTGATTGCAGCCGACACCATACTGCTACCAAACGCCCTGAGTGTAATTGCTAGCCTGCTGAGCGACCAAAAATTAAGTCTGCTTTCTATTTTACCGGCTGACCAAAATAAAAGTCTAGCCCAACAAGTAATTCTTAGTCAAAACCACTATCTAATGCTAGGCATGTATCCTTCGGCTTTTCTGGCGCAAACAAGACCTAAATCTGTAAATGCTAGCGGTAGTGTTATGGCCTTTGTGCGCTCCAGTATTGCCTCGGCTGGTGGCTTTGGTCTTGTTCGCAAGAGTCCGCTTGAAGATTTTGATCTAGCCGCAGCTGTAAAAAATAAAGGCTTAAAAACTGGATTTTTCTTGGGTGCAGATCTCGCTGTCTGTCAAAACCACTCTAGTCTGAGACTTATTCTAAGGCAATCTTTTAGGCGCTACTACCCGGCTCTGCACTTCTCGTTTCCACTAACCCTAGGGCTGGTCAGTGGTGGCATATTTGTTCTCGTTATGCCTAGCTTGCTACTACTATATTTGTTGATAATTAATTCGTTTATCGGCATTTGGATGCTTGCACTGGCAATTGGGCTAAGTTTTGCCAATCGGTTAATTATTACCGTCGTATCAAGGCAGAGTATACTATCTACTTTGCTGTATCCAATCGGCTGCGCCTGTGCACTTGCAATGCTGGTGTACTCAATGATTAGCTACGAACTACTAAAGCCTCGTTGGCAAAATAGAACGGAGATATTTTAAACTGCGCTAGGCGAGCCAGGCCTTGAATAATTTGAAGATAAATACTATTTATTCTGGCGTAGTAGCAATTTAATAAGCTTATTTAGCTTAGCCTCGAGATCTTCTAAGCTAGTGTTGTTTTCTATAAATTCATCAGCCATACCAAAAATTACACTAAGATTTTGAGAGTTTGGATATTTATTGTAAAGCTCAGAATCCTCTAGAGCGGAGAAAGCAGAAAAACTTAAAGAGTCTCCTGGTCTATTACGAAGCTCTGCTCTAGCATACCGTATTTCAATAGTCGCGTTTACCACAATTATTATTCCTCCCAGATCATGAATTAGCAGGGCTTCTTCAGGATTTCTCAGCCCAGAAATGACAATATTTTCTTTTGGGATGGAAGCTAAGGCCTGACTGACTAAGAAATTAGCTCCGTATTCTTGTCTTAGGTTATTTGCCAATAACTGTAAAGCTTCGCGGTTAGGGGTGTCGTGATTATGCTCGTCGGCATACTTTCTTAGCAAGTCACTTGTAGAAACATGATTAAATTTATATTTTTTTGCTAAGTATTCTGCTGCTGTGTCTTTACCGCCAGACGCTTGGCCAACAATAGCAAGTATCAATCTTTTTTTGCTCATAAGTTAATTGTAAGTCAGAAATGATAAAAATAGCTACTATCTGGCGAATACTTTCTAAATTATTTTAAAGCTTCTTTTAAGTCATTCTTGGCTCGATTTATTTCTTGCTCAAAATCTTGACTGGCCGCATTAATTTTATCTTTTCTTTGTTTAGAAAGACTTAAAATCTGATCATTAACAGTCTTATAGCCGCTATTTCCAGATCTGAGCTCAAATTGGGCCTTGTCAATTGTACTTATAAGCTCAGGGCGTGAAATACTCTGGCCTTCTGCTGTGCTACAGTCTTTAACAGCTTGCAGGGTCGCTCCATCAAGAATAGTCTTATATTTTGCAACTTGATTGTAAAGTGAGCTATTTTTCTGAAATAAGTTGGCTTTTATAGCCTCTTCATAAGACAGGGTGTCTCTGTCTTGATTGCTACGGCGCAAGCTGATTGCTGCTTCAAGCCTACCCCTAAATGAGTCGATTGCTATTTTTTGGTTGTCATTTTTGGCCTTCTTATACAGACTATCATAGTGTTGCTCACGATTTTTGTCCCACTGTTCTCTATCGCTAACCAGCTTTTTAAGTCTTTGGTCTGATTTGTTATTGTAATCTTGGCTAGTGGTTGTCTGCATGCTAAGTGCTGCCTTAACTCGAAAATTGAGCTCGGAATCAATTGAGCTAGCTAGGCTCGGTAGGCTAACACAAAAACTATTAGTACTGACAGCTGCTAGCCTGGCTATTGTCTTACTAGAATCATCAGTGGAAGCTACTAGATCCCACCTAGCATTTCGAGAAGCGATTGCTTGAACAGGTGCTAGGCCAACAAACAGTAAGCTGGCTAAAATAATAATTAGCTTTGGGATAAAAATTTTATAATCCTTTTTCATCTGTGACCTCCGCGATTGAGCTTGCTTGCTTTGTAATCTGATCTGCAACCAAAAGAGCCTCAGATATGGCCTGATTTTCTATTTGAGCTTCACCAAGGGCATCGGCACTAACCGCGTTTATTGTGTTATCAACCGAACCATTTGGCTTGGTCTTAGAGCTTGTAGCAATGTCAGATGAGCTAGTAGAATTCTGGCGATTTGTTAAACTCGGTGAAGTCACCCATGCAACTAAAGCTAGGCCAACCACCACTGTTGGCAGAAAAAAAATAAGTTTTGAGAAAGCTAGCTGTTTTGAAGCTGGCTGAAAATCGCTGACAAGACTATGACTTGGGTTATCTAGCTTACTTAGAGTACTACGTAAGAGATGCTTTTTATTTTTTGGCGCTACATTAATATTTACTAATTGCTTAGCTAACTCTTCTTGTAGTGTCTGATTTTGATATTTTTTCATATATTCTGCTCTTTATATTCTTCTGATATTTTTGCTAGCGCAGCTATTGCTCTAGATAATTGCTTACGGGTGGCGGTGTCGTTTTTGGAAATAATTTTGGCAATTTCTCGACTCGAGAGGCCTTCGACATATCTTAAAACCAGTAGCTCTTGGTAATTTTGAGGAAGTTTCTTGAGATTGTCGTATAAAACTTTTTGTTGTTCATTATGCAAAACGTCTAAATGAGGGTTTTGTGACTTATCGCTTATGGACAAAAGGATTTCTTCAGAGTTAACTATTTTTTTACCTTGCTTAGATTTTTTGCGATAGAAATCAGCAAGTACACTTCTGGCAACGGTGTAGAGATAAGCTGAAGGAGCGAAACCTTTATCTTGCCAGTTGGCTAGATTGCGATAAAACTTTATAAAAACTTGCTGAGTCAGGTCGTCTGATTCTTGACTGTCCCCAGTTCTTATTAGTATGTATTTATAGAGAGGGTCAAAATAGTAATTATATAGTAGCTCAAAAGCCGTCTCATCACCTTTTTGGGCCAACAAGATGGCTGCTAATAGCTCTTCTTTTGAAATATTGTTATTATGCATGGCTTATTTATTGTATCTATAAATATCGCTACTGTCCCCATATGGCGTCTATAATCTTGCTGCGTACAGCTTGCAGAGCTGGCATAAGTGCGCTGACAATACCTACTAATAATAGTATTTGGGCATTTCTGAATATAAAAGCTGGGTTGACGCTTAGTAAGACATCACCGAGTGGGAAACTAAATGGATATCTAACCTCAAGCGGGACAATTATCAAAACAAATACAAGTGTTCCAATTGTGGCACCCAAAATTGTATAAAAAACAGCTCGAATTAGATACGACATCACAATGGTTGGCGTGCTAATTCCGATTGCTCTTGAGATACCTATCTGCCTTTTTTTGTTAACAATATCTACGTAGGTAATAATAAATATAGTCAGAAACGCCACAAACAGTGCGACCGCTCTAAGTATCTTATTGACTAGCTCAAGACTTGATGTGTAGCTTTTCACAAAGCCTGCTCTCTGTTGCCATGTTCTGGTCGTGATGTTATTGTTTATTTTTTTTATCTGGCTATTGATATCTTCTAGATTGGCTCCGCTATTTAGTTTAACATTTATTGCGCTGGCCTTATTGCTTGTGGCTGGCAATACCGAACTGTACTCATCACTAGTAATTAAAGTCTTAAGGTCGGTTTGAATAAAATCTGTTTGAAATATTCCTTTTACCTTATAATCTTTCTTGACGCCGTTGGCGAATTTAATGGTCACTATGTCGCCTGAATGGGCATTCTTTAAACTATCTGCGTAAAGCTCAAGCTTGGAGTTATCACCACCGGCTATTTGGCTGCCTAAGACAATCTGATCTTTATCGCTCGGTTTGAGAAAGCTACCCTCTAACATGTATTTTGGGATAGTATAAACCTCAGAGAAACTATTAGTCTCAATTCCTGTAACCTCAACAGTACCCCGCTCATCGCCCAGCTCAATTTGGGCGCTAATAGTGCGCGATGGTGAGCTAGAGCTAACCCCCTGTATTTTTGATATTTGAGTATTTAGCTGATTTGCGTCTGACAAAAGCCCGCCTGGCTCAGAGCTCTCAACGGTAATGTCGGCTGTAAGAGTTTCGCGTAGCTTAGAGTTAGCAGTATTTATGACCCCTTCCAGCAGTGACGGGGTAAATATTAAGTTCAAAAATACCAAGATTAACATCAGTACTGTGACAAAATTGAGCCAGGCGTTACCCCGCAAAATAGTCCGGACAGCTAGAAATAGTGAGACTCTTAAGCTACGCACTGTCAGTACCTTTTTTAGGCTCAGATAATTTACCGTCTTTTAAATAAACTACCCTGCTAGCATATTTTTTGTCATCTTCGTCGTGGCTAACAAAAATAATTGTCGTGCCAAACTTTTTGTTTAGCCAGCAAAGTGACTGCATCACTAAAATACCCGACTTGGAATCTAGGTTGGCAGTAGGCTCATCGGCGAAAATTATTTCTGGCCTGTTGACCATCGCCCGGGCAATAGAGACTCTTTGTTGCTGGCCACCTGAAAGCTGAAAAGGACGGTGATTCATGCGTTCTAAAAGGCCGACTGAGTCAAGTAGAGTGACCGCTCTTTCTTGATATTCTTTTGACCATTTTCCAAGCATGCTTGCCGGTAAATAAACGTTTTCTAGTGCAGTTAGTTCGGGTAAGAGTGCGTATTCTTGAAAAACAAAGCCCATTTCAGAAAGTCTTATTTTGGATCGTTTTTTTTCAGAAAGCTTGCTGACATCTTTATTTTTGAAATAAACAGTTCCACTTGTAGGCGTATCGATAAGCCCAAGCATATGTAAGAGGGTGCTTTTACCAGAACCCGACTTGCCCATAATGCAAATCATCTCACCGGGTTTTACAGCTAGGTAAACATCCGTTAAGGCTGGCACCACAATGTTGCCCATATTGTATATTTTTTGAAGTTTTTCTACTTTTAGCATAAGAATTTATAGATACTATTATAGCATATTGGCAATATATTTTTGTTGCTAAAAAAAATACCCTAAATCACGTGCCAAATGAATAAACTTTTGATACTAGTGTCAGCTCTTGTGCTATAATTATTGTATATTATGATTGAAATAAAAGACGTCTGCAAAACATATGGCAAGGGTGAAAACTTATTTACTGCCCTTTACAAAGTTAGTGTTGAGATTGCCGATGGCAAAAGTGTAGCTATAATTGGTAAGTCGGGTTCTGGTAAAAGTACTCTTATGCATATTATGAGCGGCCTTGATCATGCTAGCAGTGGTGATGTGATTGTGAATAAGAAAAGTCTAGTTGGCCTAAAACCAAAACAAATTGATGCATTTAGATCTAAAGAAATGAGTTTTATATTCCAGGCATTCTTTGTTGAAGCTAATCAAACTTGCTACCAAAATGTCATGTTACCGCTTGAAATAGCTAGAGTTGCTCGTCGTGATAGACGCAAAAATGTACTTATCGCCTTAAAAGCCGTTGGTCTAGAAGACAAAGTTCAGAGTTTGGCAAGAAATCTTTCTGGCGGCCAAAAGCAGCGACTCGCAATCGCGCGAGCTATTGTTAATAAACCAAAGTTAATATTTGCCGACGAGCCAACTGGAAACCTAGACTCAGCTACTGGCGAGGTTATAATCAATTTACTGCTCGATCTCAACAAAAAGCGTGGTATCACAGTTGTGATTGTTACTCATGACCAAGAGTTAGCTCAGCGCTGTGATGAGCAAATATTCATGAAAGATGGAGAGATTAAAAAAATTGTGAATCTTCAGCAGCCCAGAAAGGTGACGCCCTAATGTATATTACAGATTTAGTTAGAAGGGCCTGGCGGAGTATTCGCAGTGCCAAAGGCCGTACTATTCTTACCGCTCTTGCTATTGCTGTTGGCACTTTTGCCCTGTCGCTAACGCTTGCCGCTAGCAATGGCGCCACGGCTTATGTAAATAAAATTATTAATGATAATTTTGACCCTAGTGAGCTAATTGTGGCTGCTGATAATACACTTTTTGGGCAGGGAGATAGTGCACAGCCTAGAGAATATGACCCAAGCTTTGGTAATAGCGTCTCAAATGCCGGCGCTACTACTCAGATAAAAAAAATCACAGAAGAAGACATCAAAAAAATTGCAGAAGTTGATGCAGTAGAGAATGTACGCGAAGACATTACCATTAATGCCAACTACATCACAAGATCTGACGAAAAAAAGTTAGTAGCAACAATTGCATCTTATAACGCGGCCCGAAGTCCTGATCTACTGTCAGGTTCATTAGACAATTTTATGGGTGATGAAATAATATTACCAGAGGGTTATCTGAAAGATCTTGGCTTCGAAAGTGCTCAAGAAGCAGTCGGTAAAACTGTAAGTGTATCTATTCCAAGAAATATTAACCCAGAACAAATTCGGAACCAGCTAAGGTCTGGAACTTTGGCTCAAACATCTGAAGAATTCGCAGCACAGGTACAAGCTAATGCAGTTGATAAGCAGCTGACGATTGTAGCGGTATCTAAAATACCAATTACCTCTCAGCCTGGTACCGAACTCTACATCTATACCCCAATTCAGCAAGCTCGTGAGCTTAGTGATATCAGCCTCGAAGGCTCTGCCGACTTTAGAAAATATAATTTTGTACTCGCTAAAATAAAAGACGGAAAGGACCCCGCCAAGTTCTCAGCAGCTCAGCAAAGTATTAAAGATCTAGGCTATCAGGTCAGAAGCGTAAAGGAAACCCAAGAATTCCTAACCAATATAATAGGTGTGCTGCAGGGAATCGTAGCAGGCTTTGGAATTATTGCTATTATTGCTTCGGTTTTTGGCATCATCAATACAATGTATATTTCTGTTTTACAAAGAACTAGGGAGATAGGGCTTATGAAGGCTTTAGGAATGCGCAAACGAGATATCGGTAGACTATTTAGATTTGAGGCTGGCTGGATTGGCTTTTTGGGTGGCGTGATTGGCTCTATTCTGGCAATTTCCCTTGGCCTTGGTCTCAACCCCTGGATAACTAAAAGGCTCAACTTGGGCGAGGGTAACAGTATACTTATTTTTAAACCTATACAAGTTGTTGCACTAATACTGATACTCATGGCTGTGTCTATTTTGGCCGGCTGGCTACCTTCTCGTAAGGCTTCAAAGCTAGACCCAATAGAAGCTCTCAGAACTGAATAAATATTTGGCTAATTTTTTTATATCATCCAGGATAGATCAATAATTATACTTTTAGCTAATTTTGATCTCAACTAAATATCAGAGAATGCCTACTCACCAATCTCGGTTCTGATAAGAACTGTTAGCATAATTGAAAGTATTTAAATACTTGATGGAGGTTATTACTATAGACTCAAGGGTGTTTTTTCTAATAACTATTTAGCATAAATTGGCAACATATTATTTTTGTCTCAGTTTGCAATAATTCTAAATCTAAATGTAGTATTTTAAGTATAAATGCTCAAAAATAATTATTTGACTGGTTTTGTTTCAGCAATTTTTATAAACTTTTTACCATCACTCAGATAGTAATCACTAATATTAAAAAGCTCAAAAGCTGGTAGCTTAAACCTTGCTGCAACATCTAGTATATCGGCAAACTCGGTCTGCTTAGTGTTCACAAGAGAAAAAACTAAGACCGTCGGCAGTGCGTATCTTCGCCAATGCTTAAATAATTTGTTTTCGAAAAAGACGGCAATTTTGTCATTTTTTTCAGCTCTGCTCAGTTTTGTAGGTATGTTAACTGTGCACATCTGAACATCAAAAAAACAGTCAACTGTGGCTTGATCTTCTGAAACAATTACACTATCAAAGCCAAGCTGTGAATCACCTTTTTGGTATACCATATCGGGATTCTCAGAAAACTGCATGAACTTATAGCCCAAAAAGTCTGGGCAAATTTTTAAAAACTCTTCAATCAGCTCGAACTCCCTTTGCTTTTTGTCTTGTGAGTAATTTGAGTGTAAATCTTGAGACGAATTCGTCATGGCATTATTATATCAACTTATTTAGCAACTTGCTTAGTGTTTCCAGCACATGTTTTTTCATTCCAAAAGCCAAGCTTGAGAGACTGGGCTGATTGCTCAGCTTGAATAAATAGAGATTGGTACTTATATTCTTGATTCTGGTAAGTATACTCATGAGCATAGCCTTCACTAATCATTTTTTGGTTATAAATTTCACCACTGGGTAATATTATGTATGCAAGAGTTCTGCCGTATTTATCTATCTCGCCAACTTCTTTGTCAAACTCTACACCAACCATTTTGCCCTCTAGTAGTTCACGTCCTCTAGAGCTAGCTTCTTTACCGTAGCACTGAACCGGCTTGCGAGGATCATAGAGCTCTGGTGTGTCCATACCAATGAATCTAACCTTTTTTGTCTGCCCGTTGATATCAATTTCAGCGGTATCTCCATCTACAACCTTAATAACCCTGTAAGAATAGTCTGACTTATTGCTAGCTGAATTATTTGTAGCCATAACAATACTGTTTCGTGCTGCATAAAGCATTGCCAGACCAAGTATTAGAGATGTAATGAGGCTTGATAATTTCTTAATATGGCCAGATCTTTTGGGCAGATACTTATTCATATATTTCTTTGCTGGTTAATGTTAGGGTGCGTCTTTTGGCATAAATACTTTCCAAAATTGCAACTGACAAAAGTGATATTATCATGCTTGTTCCACCGGCCGAAATAAATGGAAGTGGTATTCCTGTCACCGGTAAAAGTCCAATATTCATACTAATATTTACTAGTACGTGAAATCCAAACATAGTTGCTATTCCAATCGCTAAAAATGTTCCAAATCTATCGCTAGAATTTTGAGCTATCCAGACTGCTCTTATTACCAGAACTGAATAAAGAAAAATACTAACTAAGCCACCTAAAAAGCCAAGTTTTTCGCTCAACACAGCAAAAATAAAGTCGGTCTGCTGACTTGGTAAGAAATTACCCTGGCTTTGACTGCCTGAGCTCAAACCTTGGCCTAATAAACCGCCAGAGCCGACAGCTATAATTGCCTGGTTTACATTATACCCAGTGGTAGATGGATTGGCGGTAGGACTAACAAATGTTAGGACTCTTTGTTGCTGGTAAGGGGCGAGACGGGGATAAAGAATAGGAGCACACAAAATCAGAGTAACAAAAAGGGCTGCAAAATAGCGCTTTTTGATGCGAGAAGTAAGTGCCATCGCTAGCCAAATAACAACAAGAACTAGGGCTGTACCAAGATCGGGCTGGACAAGTACCAAAATTAACGGAGGCAGTAGGTAGATAATTGATATAAACAAATATTTTAACTTATCACTGTGGTCATAGCTAGATGCAAAAAATTTAGCCAGGACGATGGTTAATGCTAACTTTGAGAACTCAGAGGGTTGAAACTGAAAAAAGCCCAAGCTGATCCATCTGGTAGCACCTAGCCTTGTAGCTCCAAAAACCTCTACAGCAAGTAGTAGCGCCAACATAATAATGTAAATAACAGTGCTATAGCTTCGCAGCACGGCGTAATCGAGGCGGGTTACAATCCAAAATAATGAAGCCCCAATAATCACATAGACCACCTGCCTACTGGTATCAAGCTGAGAAACCGACTGAGCAGACCTAATGCCAGAAGAATATAAGACTAGTAGGCCCATAGCAATCAAAAGACTCGTTGCACCCAATAAAATTATGTCAAAGCGCTTAAATTGTAAAAAGGCTTTTTTCTGCATTACTTGGCTGTGTCGTCTTTCTGTAAGCTAATAACTAATTTAGAGCCCTCAATTGTTATTTCTTTTTGAAATTGATAACCTCTGTTTTTGGTATCAAGTGTTGTTGCCAATACTTCATTTTTAATTAAATTTTGACATTCCAAAATAGCGTCTATGACGTTTATATCTTGACTGCTTAGTGTCAGCACAATATAGTTCTCTACTTCGAGCCCAGCGTCTTTGCGAGCCTGCTGAATGTTGCGTATAATATCACGCGCTAAGCCCTCATTTTTTAGTGTTTGAGTAATTTTTGTATCTAATACTACTGAGAGTTCAGAAGCAGTTTTTACAACAACTTTTTTAGTGTTCAGCTCCTCGGCAATAATTTTCTCGAGATCTTTATTTATACTTTTGGGCGAGCTGATTGTGGCGCTGGCGAGTGGTTGCCGAACTTTTATTCCAGCCTTGGCTCTTTCGGCTAATCCATCGTTTACCGCCTGGCGCACAATCACCATGCTAGCTAGTACTGAGCTGTTGGCTGGCTTTAAGTTGGGCCATTTAGTCAAATGGACAGACTCTTCAGCTTCTGAACAATTGGCAGTGAGATATTTGTAATAGTAGTCACTTATAAAAGGTGACCAGGGCGCAAGCAGCTGGCAAATAGTTACCAATGCCCAGTGCAGACTTCGATATGCGTCATTTTTATCGCTATCATCTTCGCTTTTCCAAAAACGTCTTCTACTGCGGCGAATATACCAATTAGATAGCTCTTGGGTTAGCTCATAGACCTGCCATACAGCTTTAGATAATTCATAATTATCGGCCGACTCAGTAGCGATATTTGAAGCTTGCTTGACCATTTCTACGAGCCACAAATCGAGCGGGTTTGTTAAGTCCTCTGGGGTTTCTAACGAGCTTGGTGACCAGCTATCTATCTGGGCATACATTGATAAAAATGACACGCTATTGTTAATAGTCATAAATAAATTTCGCTGAATATCTTTTAGGGCAGCGCTGTCAAATCTCATATAATCTGCAGACAGAGCTGGAGCGCTCGAAAGCAAGTAAAAGCGTAGGCTATCTGCCCCTACTTCATCTAGAACTTCTTCAATAGGCGGATAGTTTTTTAGGCTCTTAGAGAACTTTCGGCCGTCAGCGGCCATAATCATGCCATTTACTAAGACATTTTTGTAAGCTGGTTTTTCAGAAACTATGGTTGAGATTACATGCAGTACATAAAACCAAAGTCTTGTTTGGTCAAGACCTTCGCCAATATAGTCTGCTCCAAATGAATCGTTAAAGTCTTCTGTTTTTTCGAATGGGTAGTGACTTTTGGCATAAGGCATTGAGCCAGACTCAAACCAACAATCTATCACCTCCTCTACACGTTTGTAGGTTTTGTCGTCTTTTTTAATTACAATTTCATCTATAAATGGCCGGTGCAAATCGCTGAGTTCGGGTGAGCCTTGGGCCAATGACTTAAGTTCGGCGATACTTTCAATCACTAGATAGTCTGTAGGATCTTCGGTATTTACCCAAATTGGCATTGGAGCACCCCAGTAACGATTACGGCTGATGGCCCAGTCACGGGCGCCTTCTAGCCATTTGCCAAATCTACCATCTTTGATGTGAGATGGATGCCAGGTGATGTTTTTAGAAGTTTCAGCAAGCTGATCTTTAATCTGGGAAACTGCCACAAACCAAGTGTCTATTGCGTAGTATAAGAGTGGTGTGTCGCAGCGATAGCAAAATGGGTATGTGTGCTTAAAAGTTTCGGCGCTATAGACCCGACCTAAGCCGGCTAAGTGAGATATTATAAGTTTGTCTGCACCCTTAAAAAACTTGCCTTCAATCTCTTCAAGGCCGCTGCCGGGCTTGACCTTTCCTTCTGCGTCAATTGTCTGAAGAACAGGAATCTGATAGTCGATAGCTAGGCTCAAATCATCTTCTCCGAAAGCTGGCGCCACATGCAAAACACCTGTCCCTTCTTCAATACTTACAAAATCAGCAGCCCAGATCTTGTAGAGATTTTTAGTTTCTGGCAGCTCTCCAAGCTCAAAAACAGGCAGATATGCCCTGCCAACCAGTTCCTTGCCCAAGAACTGGTCTAATACTTTATAATTATCATTACTTAAAGCTTCTATTCTGTTTTTGGCTACGATAATCTGCTCAATATTTCCACTATCATCTTGAGTTTCAAGCTTGACATATTCGGCATCTGACTTAACAGCAAGGGCGGCATTACCAGGTAAGCTCCACGGAGTTGTTGTCCAGGCCAGCAAGCTCACGTCTTCGCCAATCAGCTTGAACTTAACTGTCAAACTAGGATCTTCTACATCATCTTTATAGCCTTCATTGACCTCAAAATTACTTAAGGGGGTAGCGCATCTTGGGCAATAAGGCATGCACTTATAGCCTTTATAAAGCAGGCCTTTTTTATTTATTTGCGACAACACCCACCATACAGATTCAGTGTAGCTGGTGTCTATCGTGGCATAGGCATTTTTGGTGTCTGTCCAGCGCCCCATTCGTTCGAAAAAATTCTCCCAGTTTTTCTTGTAGGTAAAGACAGATTCCCGACAAGCGGCATTAAATTTATCGATTCCCAGCTCTGAAATCTGTTTTTTTCCAGAAACCCCAAACTGCTTCTCTATCGCAAACTCTACCGGTAGCCCATGACAATCCCAGCCATTTTGGCGTTCTACAAATCTACCTCGCATAGTCTGGTATCTGCCCACACTATCCTTGATGCTAGTTACAAGACTGTGCCCAAAGTGTGGCTGTCCATTGGCAAAAGGAGGGCCGTCATAAAAGCTAAACTTTTTTCCATGTTTGGTTTTCTCAAGAGTTTTACTAAAGATACTATTTTCATTCCAGAAATTTAGAATTTCTAGTTCGATATTTTTTTGATTATAAGTATCTAGTTTTTTCATGATAAGCTCCTTTTATTATAACAAAACCCCATAGACATTGCAGGAATCCCAAAAATGAGACGGTACCATCCTGCTTCCATAGGGTGTGGCTCTTAATTACAATTGATTACGCAGGTATCTGCGACAGATTCTACTAGGCTATTGCAGCAATAGCGGTTCTTTCTGTGGCTGCGTGGCTGATAACCACTTCATTATCATTTTTTGAAAATAATAATACGCTTTAAATATGAATTTACTTTCGTATTTTATAATGATTTCACTTTAATAACAAGTTCACGCTAGACAGAGCCGCCTAGTAGTGCTGCAATATCTTCGGCTTTAGGAAGCTGTTTGATCCACATTTGAACAGCACTTCCATCATCAAGACAAACAGCAACTGCTGGAACAGCGGTGATATCGTACAGCTCTTGAGTAGCAGTATTTTCAGACTCAACGATATCAAGTATTTGATACTCTATCAACTGCTCATCAAGCTGGCTTAGTAGCTGACTCAAGCTTTCGTCTATCGGATATTCACTGGTGGTAAAAATAAGTACTTTCATTTTTTAATTATAGCACATGAATAAACTTATTTAACGAATATTTTTAATATTTAGCTTTGTTCAAGGTTTTTTTTATAAGAATAGAACACTTTATTTGTTCTTTTTATTTTTCTTAAGATTTTTTAGTTCGGATTCAAAACTGGCTATATCGGTGAAGCTTCGATAGACACTGGCGAAGCGGACATATGCCACCGGGTCAGCACTCATAATTTCAGTCATCACTAGCTTGCCTAGATGTGAGCTAAGTAGCTCAGTGGTTCCTTCAGCTTGTATCTGCTGCTCTATTCTTGATATCAACAGCTCAATCTGCTCGATGGGAATGGGTCTTTTCTCAAAAGCTCGGTAAATTCCTCTAGCCAATTTGTTTCTGTCGTAGCTTTCCCTAACGCCATCTTTTTTGACAATCATTAGATAGACTATCTCCACTCTCTCGTATGTAGTGAAGCGGGTTTTACAGCCCTGGCATTGGCGGCGGCGGCGAATAGCTAGCCCTTCATCTACTTCTCTTGATTCTAAGACCTTATTTTCTTCAGAACCGCAGCTTGGGCAACGCACTTGAGATCCTAAAGCTTACGTTTAATAAATGATGGCATAGAGTCGTCAGTATCTTCGCCAGCTTCAGGCTTACTACTAGCTTGGCTAATTTTTTTACCTTCTCTTAAAAAAGCTGGCTTGTCTATTTCATCGTCATCATAGTCTCTTGATGAGCTGATGGTCTCAATTATTGGTTCTGATTTGTCAAAAGTAGCTTTTCTAGATTCCTCTTCAAGCAAATCTTGATCAAGATCAAAGCCAATAATTTCTTCATCTGGCTCAAAGCTGTTTTGAATTTCTTCTGGCTGAGCTCTCACTAGAGGATCGGTTGGCTCTTCGAACACCGGTTTTGGGTGCTTATTACTTAAAAATGGTGCAAACTTATTTTGGGCTGGCTCTTCATGCTCAAGACTAGACTGAGCATCCCCGACAGTTGTGTTTGGCGAGAATACTCCAAAATCAGAGGAGCTTCTTTTTTCTGAGTCAAAGCCAGTTGCAACTAAAGTAACTCTGATTTCGCCGGTCATATTTTCATCAATAACCGTACCAAATATTATATTGGCTTCAGGGTCAACTGAGTCATGTATAAGTTTTGCCGCTTCTTCAACTTCATGCATTCCCATATCTCTACCACCGGTAAAGTTGATTAAAACTCCCTTTGCGCCAGTTATAGAAACTTCGAGTAGTGGGGAGTCTATAGCTTGCTTGACGGCATCTATGGCTCTTGTTTCGCCAGTGCCCTGGCCAATACCCATGAGTGCGCTTCCTGCATCATGCATGATAGATTTTACGTCAGCAAAATCTAAATTGACAATACCATTTATTGTTATTAAGTCTGCAATTCCTTGAACTCCCTGCCTTAGTATGTCGTCTACGGCACCAAAAGCATCAAGCAGTGAAGTTTTACGATCTATTATCTGCAAAATACGGTCGTTGGGTATCATAATGAGAGTATCTACTTTGTCTTTTATCTCATCTATCCCTTGATCAGAAACCTTACGACGTCTGTCTCCTTCAAAAGTGAAGGGCTTGGTTATAATAGCGACCGTCAATGCACCAATTTCTTTGGCAATCCTAGCTACGACTGGTGCAGCACCTGAACCTGTGCCGCCGCCAGATCCATATGTGATAAATACCATTTCAGAGTTCTTTAAAGCCTCATAGATTTCCGCTTCTGACTCCTCTGCAGCCATTCTACCTATCTCTGGGTTGGCGCCGGCTCCTAACCCTTTAGTTGCTTCTTTGCCGATATGGACTTTCTTATTGGCTTGAGAGTAGTGTAGAGCCTGGGCGTCAGTGTTTATAGCAACAAAGTCGATACCCCTAAGCTTAGACTGAACCATTCGATTCAGGGCGTTTCCACCACCACCACCAACTCCGACGACTTTGATGCGTGCAAAAGTTTCTATGTCTGGTAGTATTTCTGCCATAATAACTCCTTAAAACTAACTTAAACAAACTGAATAATAATTTCTAAAAAAGGCAGGCACTAGAGACGGCCTGCCAGATAGGATGTAATCCTTGCCACACACTCTTGCTTAATGCCAAGAGATAATAATATTATAGCCTATGTTAGATACTAAATACAACATATTTGTTCAAGTTTTTTTATAAAATTTAAGTTATTAAATAATGTGTTCAACTAGAATACAATATTAAAGCGTAAAAAAAGCTAGCTGCAAAAACTAGGCTTGCTGAAACAGTACTACTTTATTCTTAGTAGCTATGGATTCAAAGACTTGAAAATACTTTTAGTTTTAGTAATTATGGCTTGAATTATTGCAGGGCCCTTGATGGTATTATTTTCGGCCGGCACTTCCATGTCCTCAAGCATTAAACCTACTGCAGCTGAAAAAGTGGGGTCAGATATTTTATCAGAAATGCCAGTGTAGCCTGTTACTCTGCCAAGGTGGGTAGTGATACCCGTTACTGTTCGAGCAAAATTAGTGATCTCTTCCATATTTGCTCCACCACCAGTGAGAACTATCCCAGAGCCAAGGCCGTTAGATGATTTGGTTGCTTTTTTAATCTCATCTCCAACTATTTTGAATATTTCCTCAAGCCTACTAGAAACGATGGTATCAATATCATGTTGGTATACATTTCCTGCCGAACCATACTTATCAAGACTGATCTGCTTGTTTGTCTTGCCTTTTGGTTTTGAGGCAATAGCATGATCTATTTTTAATTTTTCGGCTACCTCTGGTGTTGTTCTCAAACCGTAGACTAAGTCTTTGGTGATATTGTTTGAGCCAATTGGGATTACCGTAGTATAGCTTATTGAGCCATTCTCATATACAGCTATGCCAGTTGATTCTGAGCCAAAATTTACCAGAGCTACTCCTAGATCTTTTTGCTGAGAGCTAATAAGGGCTTTGGCTGCAGCTATTGGTGTGGCTAGCTGTTGAGATATTGCAATGCCTGATCTAAAAACTGAGTTTTGCAAATTTTTAATGTCGGGGGTAGAGCCAGTTATGATGTGGGCTTCCATCTCTAACTTGATGCCGTTAACACCTATAGGATCAATCACCCCTCTGTGATCATCAACGTGATAAGCTTTTGGGATAATAGCAACTATTTGTCGATTGGCTTCTAGGGAAACTTTACTAATAACTTCCTCTACCCTACCTACGTCGCTTTCAGAAACTTGATGATCGGCTCTCGAGACAGCCACCACGCCGCTTGTATTTAGGCTATGCAAGTGTGAGCCATCAATATTTATTGTGGCTTTAGTAATTACTACACCACTCATTCTTTCAGCCTCTTCTAAGGCTGCGGTAATAGCACTAACTGTTTCTTCAACATCGACAACAACGCCTCGCTTAAGACCAGTAACAGCTGCTACTCCCAGTCCAATAATACTCGGAGTGGCTAAGTCTTGCTGGTGCAAGCCGACAAGACAGACTACTTTACTTGTTCCAATGTCGAGCCCTATGAATGTTGCTTCGTGCTTTTGTTTTGCCATATCAAATAATTATACCTTTTTAGGGCGAGGGTTTCAATGAAGCTCAGTTATAATCTCAGCACCATTTTTTGTAATCAAAATAGTATGCTCGAATTGGGCTGAAAGACTCTTATCAGAAGTTAGGTATGTCCAGCCGTCATCTGCCAAATGGGTTTCGTGAGTTCCAATACTAGCAATTGGTTCTAGAGCAATAGTCATTCCGGCTCGTAAAACTTGGCCCGTTCCGGCGCTACCAAAATTTGATATGTAAGGCTCTTCATGAACTTGATGACCAACTCCATGACCACCTAGCGTTTCAATAACTTTCAATCCGCCTTTTTCGAGGGTGTCGCCTATAGCTTGGCCAATATCCCCCACTCTTACTCCATCTTTGAGCACAGCTATTCCAGCCTGCAAGGCCCGCTGGGTGTAATCAAGTAAATTGTGGGCCGCGTCTGATATTTCACCAACAGCTACAGTCACTGCTGAATCAGTTATCATGCCTTCATATGTGACACCGAAATCAAGCCCAACTAAGTCACCTTGCTTAATTACTCTAGAGGAAGGAATTCCATGGACTATTTCGTTGTTTATGGATATGCAGATACTAGCTGGGAAGCCTCCGTAGCCCAAAAAAGCTGCTTTAGCAGAACGCAGCTTGAGCTCTTTGGCCGCTAACTCATCAATTTGTTTGGTAGTGACGCCTGGTTTTGTAGCCTTGATAAGTACGGCTAAGATCTCAGCTAAAATCTGGCCGCTCTTACGAATTGATACTATTTCTTCTGAAGTTTTAACTCTAGTATTCATTATTTCAAAGCCTGTATAATTCTGTCTTGAACTTGCTCAACACTTCCTATTCCATTAATCCTTATGAGTAAGCCAAGTGATTCGAAATGCTCTAATACCGGTCTAGAAGATTTTTCAAAAATTTCTAGTCTATTTGAAATAACCGACTTGTCATCGTCATCTCTAGCCCTTAGTTTTAGCCGGGCAAAAACCTCTGCTTCGCTAATCTCTAAAAACAAAACTTTCTCGATAGTTATAGATAGTTTTTTGGTCATTTCTTGCAAGGCTTTGGCCTGATCATAGCTTCTTGGGTAGCCGTCACTAAGTAGGTGGGCGTTAGTTCCAGAATCTTTTAAAATACTTTCTACAATGCCGTCTACCAGCGTTTCGTCAGCTAACGCACCACTATTAATATTTTTGGCAAGCTTCTTATCATGTTTTGCTTTTTTGCGAACCTCGTCACCAACCCGTATTACTTTTAAGCCTAAGGCTTTTTCAAGCAATAAAGCCTGGGTGTCTTTACCGGAACCTGGCATTCCCATTAGAACAATAAGTTTTCTCATCTTATTGCTCCCTGTATTAGAGCTATAACCCTAGGTGCAAAAACAACTATCGCCACAATAACGGCGCCAAATGCGGTAACAAGAACTGCTGCAGCCATCATATCTTTGATAAGCTTTACCATTTGGTTATTTTCTTGGCTAATCAGATCTAGTGTCTTCTCAACTGCCGTATTTACGATTTCTGCAAAAAAAACTAATGTGATTGAGATGATAACAAATAGCCATTCTTCTAGATCGATTGCCAAAACAACGCTGGCGGCAAGGGCCAAAATTGCCAAAAGCAAATGCAAGCGAGCATTTCGCTCTGAATTTAGAACGTATTTTAGCCCCTTGAAGGCATACCTAAAGCTTTTAAAGCTCACCATGACATTCTCCTGTATTTAAGTGATAATTCTTCTATAATAGCACTTTGAAGACTATCAAAGCTAGCTTGGGCTGATTTATTCTGATGATCTTTTCCTGAAAGATGGATCAGGCCGTGAGCCAAAAGAAGCGCTATTTCTGATTTTAAATTAGTCTTACTTTGCTTAGCTTGAGAGCTAGCGATGGTGGTGCATATTACTACCTCGCCTGATATTTCATAAGCTGAGTCAATTTGAGGTGGATAAGAAAAGCTCAAAACATCAGTGGCGTAGTTATTATTTGCAAATTGCATATTGAGTTTTTGCATCTTAGCTTGACTTACAAAAGCTAGTGATATCGCTCCAGCTGGCGAAAAGCCAGTTTTTTGAAGCGAAACTCGAAAAATGCTATCTAGGAAACTTCTTGAGATGGTGGCCGGAGGCAAGCTTGCGATGATTAAATTAGATTTCATACCGATAGCAGGGCTGGTACTAGCCCAGGGCTGATTTTACTTTCTGAGATGCAATTTTACCATCAACACCTGGGCCTGCAAGCTTCATAACAGATTGCATAACTTTACCCATATCTGCAGAAGAAGTGGCTGAAGTTTCCGTGATAGCTTGAGCAACTATCTTATCTAAATCTTCCTCAGTAAGCTTTGGGGGTAGGTACTCTTCTAAGACTGCTAGCTCAGACTGCTCTTCATCGACTAAGTCCTGCCTGTTAGCAGCTCCAAATTGACTTATAGAATCATGGCGTTTTTTTGCTTCTCGCTGCAAAATGGTCATAATCTCTTGGGGAGTTGCGTCGTGGCCGACTTCTATTTCATAATTTTTTAAGGAAGCTTTAAGTAGCCTAAGCACACTAAGCCTAATCTGATCTCGGGCTTTGGCTGCACTAGATAGGTCTGCTTCAAGTTGATTTAGATTTTGTAGACTCATGAAAGATTGCACTTAATATTTTCGTTAATGGCTTAGCGTATACCCATTAGTTCGCGGGTTTTGGCCTCTTTGCGGATACGCTTGCGAATAGCTACGGCTCTAGCTTCAGTCTTACTGATTGGCTTTTCGAAGTATTTCTTCTTACGGGCGGTAGTAAGAATACCAGATTGAATTACCTTTTTGTTGAAACGACGCACTAAATTTTCTGCTGATTCGTCTTCTTTGCGAGTAACTTCTAACACTATGTAGCTTCCTTTCGATTATCTTTGATCTTAACTAATACAATATGTTTATATTCTAGCTTAAAACAAGCTAAAATACAAGTCTTTGAGCAATACTGTGGCCAGATGATTCTGGGTAGGCCGGTCAATTGAGATGAAAATCAACTCAAATTGGTATTTGTAGATATTTTAATGACACTCGATAACAGCTAATAAATGTTAATATTTTTAAATTTCAATACTTATAGTAATAATCACCATCTGGCTAAAAAGCACAAAATATAATACTTATATATTTTATATATTAAGCTTCTACTAAAGCTTAATATATAGTAAATGAACATACTATTTGTTCATTACAAAGGGTCGTAAATCTATTACTTCTAGCTGCAACCTGATGGTGTTTTGCCATACATTTGTCTGCAAATGGTAGGCTACCTCATATTCCTTTCCCACTTCAATATCTGCCCACTTATGGGCCGAAGAAAAAGCAATTCCATCGATGAATTTGCTGGACTCAGTTTTAAATCTGAATTTAACGTGGTTGAGGTGTTGGCCAATTTTTCGATACTCGTAAAGTTCTACTGTGCTACAGAAAATAGGCTGGCTATTTTCACTACCGTAAGGCTGAAGACTCTTAAGATCTTCTAAGCTTTTCAGATCTAAAAGACGATCTTCGAGTAAAATGTCTATTTTAACCATCTGCATCATTGACTCTATATCGATGTTTTTTAGAGCATATTTATTGATTGTGTGCCTAAAAAGCCCCAGATCATCAGATCTTAGTTTCATTCCAGCAGCAAAGTCGTGGCCACCATATTGGATTAGTACTTTATTACAGGCCCTGAGAGCTTCAATTATAGAGAATCCGCCATAGCTTCTGGCCGAACCCTTGGTATCGTCGCCCAGAGTCTGGAGAAGTATAGTAGGTTTGTGCCATTTTTCAGCAATTCTACTTGCTACAATTCCGACTACCCCGTGTGACCATTCTGGGCTGGCTAAGACCAATACTAAATCTTGGGAGTGATTTTTTGCCATTTTGTCAGCGTCAGAAAATATTTCTTGAGTCTGCTGTTGTCTTTCTATATTTAATTCGTTGAGCTTTTGGGCCATACTCTCGGCCTCTTCAGCGCTACTACTTAGCAGTAAATTTAGGGCAGTTTTAGCGTGTTCAAGTCTGCCGGCTGCGTTGAGTCTAGGGCCAAATCTGAAGCCTAAGTCTGACTCATTAACTTTTGATATCTCTGTATTACTAACTTTCGCTAGAGCCTTTAGACCTGCTCTGCGTGTTTTTGACATTACTTGTAAGCCGTAACTGGCGAGTAGTCTATTCTCTCCGGTGAGCGGTACCACGTCACAGACAGTGCCCAGAGCCACTAAGTCTAGAAGCCATTTTTCGTGCCCAGGCTTAATGATTTCTGGTCTGGTCTTAATCATTGCTCGCACGACAGCAAAAGCCACGCCAACTCCAGCCAGCTCTAGAAAGGGGTATTTACAGCCCTTGAGCTTAGGGTTTACCAGCGCAACCATGCCGACAGGGAGAACCTCTAAGGGCTCGTGATGATCAGTAATTATTAGATCTAAGCCAATCTTCTTGGCGAGCTTAGCCTGCTCAACAGCTGTCACTCCACAATCTACTGAAACAACCAGCTCGGCATCATTCTGACTCAAGCCAATTATCGCTTCACTGTTTAAACCATAGCCCTCTTCAAATCTGTCTGGTATATAGACTTCAACTTTTGTTGCCCCTAGTGAGATAAAAAAGTCATGTAAAAGTGCTGACGCGGTAATGCCATCAATATCATAATCACCATATATTACTATTTTTTGGTTTTTATCAAGCGCTGTAAAAATGCGCTTAACAGCTTTTTTCATATCTGGTAAGAGCATTGGGTCTGCCAAATCATTTGAATAATCTGGGCGTAAAAATTGTTCAATCTCAAGTTCGACAAAGCCCCTGTTTAGTAGTATCTGCTTTGACAAACTATTGTCTCTAGATGATGCTTGATCAGCAAATAACCATTTGCTTTTTAGTGCTTTAGACATGCACTATATTATACTCTAAAATACTTAAATAATATGTTTTATACTAGCGGGAGCTGTACTGAAAAAAGTCACTGCTTGCTCTAGACTTAAAGCCAAGTGGCAGATCGGGTCTAGAAGATGATTTCTGAAATTGCTGTTTACTGGCTTCAGAACTATGTGAAAATTTATGATTAGTGTTAATTACAGTTAATATATTTGTTATTATTTTGCGCATATTTACCCTTAATTTATTTTTGTGATTTTTAGATTTTTAGATTTTTATTTTTTACATTTTAGGCCTTTTTTTTGATTATTTTTTGTTAGAAGTCTTAAGCACCATGCTTTGTAGCTCTTTAAACAATAGGAAGGTTTGGTTTGCCCAATATACCTTTGTATTACCGTCTTTAGCAGAACGAACATAGCCAATCTTTTCTAGTTTTACTAATTCTCTGGCAATGTTACCCGGATCTTCTTTGATAATTTTAGCCAAGCCCCGAATATGAATTTTATAATCTGGATACTTTGAAAATAGCATGATTATTTTTCTACGGGTTTTGGAAGTAATAAAGTATTGCAACATAGTATTTAAATAGAATTTATACTCACGATTTTCTCCTGTTATGCTTAGTATAACCTATTCCTTGTAGTATTTACAACAGTTTTTTTGTATTATTTAAGCTTATGCTATAATAATCTAATGAATTATGAATGTCCTGATTGCCAAGCTGAGCTAACCCCCTCTATTATGGGGCACCTCTGCCATGGCTGCGGTGCTTTACACAGCTTTGAAAAAATTTCATCTGTTAAGCCAAGGTCTGCTTCAGCTACCAAAAAAATCAAGTCTACCGGCACCAAAAGCCCAGTAAAAGTAAGTAGCCAGCTCACTCGTCAGCCGTCTGAAAATCTTAATGCGGCTAAACCTACGGGCGAGATACCTAACCCAAAGCCCAAAAAAACTAAAATTCGCCATAAAGTGAAAAAATTTGTTGTTCCCGAAATTACTCTTTTGCCAAAGCCAGTTGACGAAAGTCATCTGATAAATAGTTCCTCTACAAAAGATATAACCAAGAGTACCTCACCTCAGATGACTAATAAGTCTAGTACTGATCTAGAAACTGTACCTAAAAAAAATAATACTTCCGGCCGAGCTGAAAATATTGACCAAAGTGAGTCAAAAAACACCAAAAATACTACTGATGTGGCAGCTAGACAAGACTCTGCAGTCGCAGTTTCAGCCGCAGGATCTTTTGATGAGTATATGTCTTTGCTCGGTGAGATTGATGAAAAGCCGTCTTCTAGTAATTTTCACCAGAATATATCTTACGCCCCGGTAAGAAAAAACTACCTACCAATCGCAGCAGGTATACTTGTAACTATAGCTGGACTTGCTCTTGTGGTTGCTCTGGTCTATAGCTCTTAAAGGGGCTAGCGAATTTAATAGTTTATAGATATTACAAATTAGCAAAAATTTATTTGTACTGAATTATGAATTCTATTTTAAGAATTAGGCCTTAGATCTTACATTTAAATTTATTTTTTGTTTGTTGTAATTACTTTTTTAGATTTTTTTATTTTGTAGTTATTGTAGACTACCAGTAATGGCGAGGCGTTAAATATCGAAGAGTAAGTACCAGAGATGATACCAATTAGTAGCGCTAAGATAAAGTACTTGATTGATTGACCACCAAACATATAAAATGCTAGCAGCACCAGTAGCACAGTTAGAGAAGTGTTGATTGAGCGAGTGAAGGTCTCTAGTATGCTATCATTTACTATCTCTTCAAAAGGCTTGTTGTAGCGGCGCAGATTTTCTCTAATTCTGTCATATACGACTATCGTATCGTGCACAGAAAAACCAATCACCGTAAGCACAGCTGTCACGAAAAGACTGTCCACTTCGACCCCAAAGAAGTGACCCAGAATAGCAAATATTCCAAGTACCAAAAGCGTGTCATGCAAAACAGCTACAATTGCTGTAAAGCCAAAGCTCCAAGGACTAACCGGTGGCGGAGTATTACGAAAAGCAAAAGCTATATAGATGATTATTGCCAGAGCGGCTAGCCCAACAGCAATCCCGGCGTTTCTTGTAATATCTTTACTTACTGACGGCCCAACAGAACTAAAAGAAACTTCTGTGATGCCATTTTCTTGTAAGCTTGCTGTTATTTTGTTATGTATTTCCTGAGACTCACCCACCTCTTTATCGCTGTATCTTACCAGAAGGTTTTCAGAACCACTAGTGGTAACAGTGATATCTTTAACGCCAGATTTCGCTACAATTTCTTGAAGCCTAGTTTGGTCTCTAGAGCCAGTAACTTCTAGTTCTTGTCCACCAGTAAAATCAATACCAGGTTTTAAGCCCCAAAGTATTAAAGCAATAGTACCAGGTACAATAGCTAATATTGAAATTGCAAACCAAAGCTTTCGGTGAGCTACTATATTCATTATTTGGTATCCTTCTTATGCTTAGGTGATATAAATGCAAACTTATACCAGCGCTCTTGGCTACCAAAAGGCGTCTGAATAAGCATCTGCAAAAAAGTCTTGCTTACAGTAATCGCTGTGAACATACTGACGAGCACCCCAATACCAAGAGTCACAGCGAAGCCTTTGACTACAGAGTTTCCAAAACTAAAATTGTATAATATAAAGCAAGTGATAAGAGTGGAGACGTTTGAATCACGAATTGAAGACCAGGCTCTTTTGAAGCCAGCGTCAAGGCCAGATTGTAGACTAGCGCCAGATCTGACTTCTTCTTTCCAGCGCTCGAAAATTAGAATATTGGCATCTACTGCCATGCCAATACTGAGAATAAAGCCAGCGATACCGGCTAAAGTTAACACAATTGGAAAAGGTGTAGCAATACTTAGCTTGAAAAGATCTATGTTTATAAGTGTGTAGATACCTAGTGCGATACTAGCAATAACCCCTGCTAAACGATAGTAGGCAATCATAAAAAAAGTTACCGCTAAGAGCCCAATTATCCCAGCTATCAAGCTTTTTGAAATCGACTCTGCTCCTAGGCTGGCTCCAACAGTTCGCTGCTCGACCAGGCTGATTGGTACTGGCAGAGCGCCAGCATTTAGAAGTACGGTGGTTTCTTGGGCTACCTTAATTGACTCAAATCCCTGCATCTGACCCCTGCCATCGGTGATTGCTGTAGATACAGTGCCATTAAATAGCGGTTGGTCATCTAAGACTATAAGTAGTCTGCCCCCAGATTTTTGGATGGCGGTAGTCAACTCAGAAAATTTTTGTACTGCCTCGCTTTTCATTTGGAAAGAAATAATTGGCTGGCCTGTCTGAGGGTCAATATCTGCAGTTGCACTATCTAAGTCTTTGCCAGTAACATCGCTCGCTACTATGTTATTATCAACATCAATTTGATAAAAATTTAGTTGTGCAGTCTTACCAATAACATTGATGGCTTCATTAATATCTTTAATGCCTGGTAGCTGAACCAGTACTTTATCTCCACCAGAAGTCTGGATAACGACTTCTGATGTACCACTTGGGTTAACTCTTTTGTTTATAACATCTACAACTCCGGCAATTGCCTTAGCTCGATCTTCTCCTGAAGTCTGGCTTAAATCAGCTTGGTAAAGTAAGCTGGCCCCGCCCTGAAGATCCAGCCCTTGTCTTACTTTCAACTTAGTATCTTTGATTCCTATCGAGCTGAGTATCTTGTCTTCTCTTGGCAACGCAAAAAGAACCACAATGACTACAAAGGCCAAAATTAAATAAAACCGCGTTTTTAGTTTCATAGATCTAAAACCCCAACTCCCTCTTTTTGATTACTTAATACTAGACTATATTAACAGAAGTGTAGAGCTATGAGCAAATGTTTATTAAGAATTGTTTTTACACATCATAACCAAATAGCTATATACTAGAAATTGTGAAGAATTCAAAACTAACTCTTATTCAAGTCCAGAGCACTAGCCTAGCACACAAAAGTGATAAGCTTTTCAGCTACAGCCTTGGCGCCGACACTGAAGTCAAAATTGGTGATATTTTTCAAATAGAATTCGGAAAAATATTATCACTTGGAATAGTGAGGTCTATATGCAAAGATGCCCAAAGGCCAAAATACAAACTAAAGCAGCTCGGTAAGAAAATTATCTTACCTAGCCCGCTTCCAAGCTATTTTTTAGAATTAGCCGACTGGATTAGTCTTTATTATTGCTGCTCTAGTAGAGCTGTTTGGTCCTGCCTTTTGCCATCTGGAATTAAATCAAAGTCACAGCTAAAAGTAGCTCCCGAAAAGAGACCCAAGCTGAAGCCCCTAAATAAACTCTCAGGTGATCAGTCGAAGGCACTCCAAATAATTAATAGCAATACAACAACACTTTTGCATGGTATAACAGGGTCTGGCAAAACTGAGGTCTATTTACATGCTATTTTAGAGGCCCAGAAAAATAATAAAAGTACTATTTTACTCGTCCCAGAAATAATGCTTACAAGCCAGCTCGAAAACAAAGTTCGAGATCATTTTGATAATGTTGTGGTGATGCATTCTGGCCTAAGTACTGCTCTTAGAAAAAAGCTTTGGTTAGAGTGTTTAGACAAATCTTCGCGCCAGCCACTAATTATAGTTGGCCCTCGTTCGGTATTATTTACCCCGCTTCATAACTTAGGCCTAATTATTATTGACGAGGAGCACGAGCCTAGTTATAAGCAGGATTCGGCACCTCGTTATGAATCTCAGATAGTAGCCGGCAGAATTTCTCAGCTAACAAAGGCTCGGCTGATTCTTGGCAGTGCGACCCCTTCACTTCGCACCTACAACCTAGCGATGTCGAAAAAAATAGCCTACGCCGTATTACAAGATAGGCATAATAGTGTTTTACCTAAAATGGCAATTGTTGATATGAAAAATGAAAAAAATATGTTGTCTGATCAATTAGAAAAAGCCGTTAGTAATGCCTTAAATAACGATCAACAAGTGCTGCTTTTTCTAAATCGGCGAGGTAGCGCTAGTGCGCTGGTTTGCAATAATTGCTCAAAAACTGTGAATTGCCCAAACTGCGAAATAAGTCTAACTTACCACGCAGACACCAGTAAGTTGATTTGTCACTACTGCAACCACCAATCTAGCCCTAGCGCAGTCTGTTTCAGTTGTGGCTCCAGTGATCTAAGATTTGTAGGTGACGGAACAAAAAAACTTGAGACAGAAGTTTCCAAAATATGGCCCAAGGCCCGAGTCAAAAGGGTTGATCGAGACAACTCAGACTGGCAATACTTGAGGGAAACCTATGCCCAATCCCAAGCCGGGGAAATAGATATACTAATTGGAACCCAAATGATTAGTCGAGGGCTAGATATAGAAAATCTAACAGTCGTTGGTATTGTTGACGCAGACTCAGCTCTGCAGATACCAGACTACACTTCAAGTGAGAGAGCCTTCCAGCTAATAAGCCAGGCAGCGGGCAGGGCCGGGCGTAGAGCCATATTGGGCAATGTCATAATTCAGACCCGCAACCCAAAGTCTAGCCCAATTATTGCCGCTGCTGCCAATTCATATCAGGACTTTTTTGATAATGAAATTAAATATCGCAAGAATTTTTCTTACCCGCCTTATGTTTATCTGGTAAAATTAGAGTACCCAAATAAGTCTATAGATGTAGCAATGGGCTCGGCCGATAAACTTCATAGTCAGCTATCAAATCTTAAAGGAATTACTATTCTAGGTCCAACTGTAAGGAGTAGGAAATCACTATTAAGAGAAAGTGTCGCGCAATTAATTGTCAAATCTACAAGCCGTGCGGCACTACTAAATATCTGCTCACAATTGCCGGTTGGCTGGCAAGCAGACTTAGACCCGATTCAACTAATATAAATTTATGAAAAAAAATCTCATCACAATACCCAACAAAATACTCCGAATGAAATCTAAGCGAATTGGCTTTGTTGATGACTCAATTAAAAATCTAGCCAATGATATGATTGAGACTACATTAGATTGGGACCACGATAGTGAGTTTGGCGCAGCACTAGCTGCCATTCAAGTTGGTGAGCCAATCAGACTAACAGTTGTTCGCAATAGTTTTGAGAATGGACAAGACAAGACCTTTACATCGCTTTTAAACCCAGAAATAGTCAAGTCTAGCCCTGAAATGGTTTCAGACATAGAGGGATGTTTAAGCGTGACAGGTATTTACGGCAGAGTAAAAAGACACCTTAAGATAAAAGTTAAGGCGCAAGATATAGAAGGCAATGAAGTTAGGCTCAATTTAGAGGGTTTTCCTGCAAGGGTTTTGCAGCATGAAATAGATCATATGCACGGAATAATTTTTCTAGATCACATCAAAGATAGCAAAAACTTATTTAGTATTGATAAAGACGGCCAACTCAATCCTCTTACCAATAACGAGAAGGTCGAGTTGCCTTGAGTAAATCAAGTATTGTATTTTTTGGCACTGGGCAGACCAGTTTGGAAGCCTTAATTGAATTAGAAAAAAACTTCATAATCGAAGCAGTCGTTACTAAGCCAGCTCCTAGAACTAGCAATGGAAGTAGCAGGCCAACTGAAGTAGAAAGATGGGCTAAGACTATGGGACTTAAGGTGTTTAACCCAGCGGGCAAGCAGGACTTGACTGAGCTTATCAGATCACAAAAATTTTCCTCGAGTGTTGGCGTAGTACTGGACTACTCACTGATAATTCCTAAAGATGTCATAGAAAGTTTTAGCCTTGGAATACTAAATAGTCATTTTTCACTTCTGCCGCGCTATAGGGGGGCAGACCCAATAAGATCAACAATTCTAAATGGTGATGATGAAACAGGGGTAACTATTATAAAAATTGTTTCCGATTTGGACGCTGGGCCAATTCTCAGCTGGGCTGAGTATAGCTTGAAAAACGAAATTACTGCTCCAGAGCTGCGTAGTGAGCTAAGTGAGCTCAACGCTAGATTACTAAATGAGACTCTCAAGCTCTATTTGGCTGGTGATGTTGACCCAATAGCGCAAGACGATAGTAGAGCAACTTACACTACAAAAACAAGTAAGCAAGATGGCCTTATTGATTCTACCAAGCCAGCTAAGCAAATAGAACGCGAAGTGCGGGCTTTTAAAATCTGGCCTAAAAGCTACTTTTATTTTAATGACTTGCTTATTTTTGTTTCAAAAGCTACTGTTAGCGATAAAAAATTCCCAACTGGTGAGCTGAGTATTGACGAAAAGAATCTTTACTATGGCACAGCAAGCGGCAGTCTTCAGCTAGAAATCTTGCAACTTTCTGGTAAAGCTGAAATGACAGCTGCTAATTTTATTAATGGCTACAAAAAAATGATAGTCTAAATAAGTGGTTGAATTTTTTCTACTACCTGACTAGGGGTTAGATCGGTTTTTACAATGTAATCGCGGGCCCCTAGCTCTTTAGTTTCAGCTACTATCTGAGAATCCATGACATTCGTCAGGACAATTACTGGAAGTTCTGGAACAATTTTGTTTTTAGATAAACTTTTGAGTACTTCTATTCCAGAAACATTTGGCATCATCAAATCTAGCAACACTATATCTGGTAGGCCTGCGGCTAGTTTTTCGAGGGCAATTTTGCCATCTTTAGCCTCAATGACAGTCAGGCCAGACTTGGCAAGCTTAAACTTATACATTTCCCGTATAAAATCTTCGTCTTCGACAAGAAGTACAACTTTGTTCATAATATATAATTATAGACGCTATAACATATAACCGCAAGTTCAGCTATTTAATTATTTTAAAATATTATAAATCTTTTGGGATTTTTCTGTACTGTTATCTAGCTTGATATGAAGTGTTGGTACGTACTGAAAAGAGCCATTATGCACAAAATAGTGCTTTAATAATTTTTCAAGGCCAGCTATTCGGGGGGTAAACTCATTGGGGTCAAGCTTTATTAGGGCTATCCAAACAGTGGCATGCTTTCCGCTAGAGCTAATATCTACCGCTGTGACGGTAATAATGCCATCATTACAAATTTCTTTTTGAGCAAAAAACTTTGCACAATCAGCATATATTATCGATGATATCTTTTGGTTCTTGACATTATTATCACTTGCAGAAATCATCATTACAGCTTGCGGGCCTTAGACTCAGTGCTGTAAAAAGAAAGTTCATCTCCTAGCCCAATTGGGGTTTTGGTTTCTACGCTTAAACCACACTCTTCACCCTCTACAACTTCCTTGGCAGACTCTTTGTTCTTCTGAAGACTATCAAGCTTTGCTGTGCCAATCTCTTTTTTGTCAGATATTATTTTGATTTCTAGATTGGAGGTGATTTTTCCAGTTAGTACTTTACCGCCGCAGACAACCATATTTTTTGTGGTCTTAAACACCCCTAAAATTTTTAGTCTAGCATGCTCTGTTTCGATTATTTCTGGTGGCAAGAGAGAGCTAAGCCAGTCTCTAACATCGTCTAAAAGCTCATAAATTATCTTGTATAGCTTGAACTCGACATCACTTCGCTTAGCAAGCTGATTGACAGGGCCGGAAATTCCAATATTAAAACCTAGAATAATTGCGTTACCAGCATTTGCTGAGTTGACGTCAGTCTCAGAGACATCGCCCACCCCTGAGCCGATTATTTTTACTCTGACTTCATCATTGCCAATTCCCTCAAGAGAGGTTGTTAATGACTCAAGAGAACCTTGGGCATCGGCTTTTACCAGCACTGCCAATTCTTTTATTTTTCCATCTATTACGGCTCTAGCAATATCTTGAGAGTTCATGTTTTTTGCCGAAGTAAGACTTTTGAAGCTGGCTTTTCTAGATTGTGAGCTCATCCAGTCTTTTGCTATTTTTTCAGTTTCTACTTCTTCAAACCAGTCTCCAAAATCTGGTAGATCTTTGAGACCACTAACTACTACAGGCATGGCAGGGGAAGCTTTTTTTATAGCTTGTCCCAAAAAGTCTTCTAGACTTCTTATTTTTCCGTAGCTCTTGCCAACTACTATCCAATCACCAACCCGCAATTCACCGTTTTGAATAAGTAGCGTGACAACAGGCCCACGGCCAACATCGAGATGGGACTCAATAACAACGCCGTTGCCAAGACCTTCAAAAACAGCCTGGGGTTCAGCAATGTCTGAAACCAGCATTACAACGTCAATAAGCTTGTCTAAGCCTTCTCCAGTCTTGGCAGAAACTTCAACGCAGGGAATATCACCACCCCAGTCGTCAGAGACAATTCCTATTTCGGAAAGTTCTTGTTTTACTCTGTTAGTGTCAGCACCAGGTTTGTCGATTTTGTTGATAGCTACCACCAGTCCAACTCCAGCTTGCTTTGCGTGATCAATTGCTTCTTTGGTCTGGGGCTTTACTCCGTCATCTGCAGCTACAACTATTATTGCAATGTCACATGTTTTTGCACCATGCGAGCGGATTGCCGCAAAGGCTTCATGACCAGGTGTGTCCAGAAAAGTTACAACTCTTTTATTTTTAGTTATTTGATATGCCCCGATATGCTGCGTTATGCCGCCTGCTTCGCCACTTGCTACATCAGTTTTTCTTAGTGCATCTAGAAGTGAGGTCTTACCGTGGTCAACATGCCCCATTACTGCGATAATCGGCGGTCTTGCTTGCTTGATAAACTCTACTTCTGAATTTTTTTGACTTGGTCGATCTTCAGGCTTTTCAGCTTCAGGCTGAGCTGTGAATCCAAATTCTGCAGCGATAATCTCAGCCGTATCATAGTCAATTTGCTCATTTACGGTAGCCATTACGCCATTTTTCATTAGCTCACCAACTACCTGAGCTGGGCCAAGACCAAGTCTTTGGGCGAAATCACTTACTGTCACTACAGTAGGTAAGGAAATAGTTTTTTCAGTATCACTCATTTTGCAACTCCCTTTCGTTTAGTTTTTAGCTGAGTCTTGTTATATCTAGCTAAGCAGTCATCGCTACAAATATAGCTACCTCTGCCGGACTGCTTAATTGTACCATCAAATACTATTGTTTGAGAGGAAACAACAAACCTCCTTAAGCTTAGGGGTTCAAGCTTAGAGCGACAGGCAACGCACATTCTAGGGTTTTGGCGGGGGGCTTTTTTTTGCAAAAGCAAATTACTCTTTAGCTTTTTTTGGAGCTTTTTTTGCTGTTTGTTTTTCAGATTTTTCTAATTCATTAGAGTCTGCAGTGGCTATTTTTAAGCTAAGTGATAGTTTGTGCTGGTCTTTATCTATACCAATAATTTTGAATTGTTTTTTCTCGCCTATTTTGACAAGTGTATTAGGGTCACTAACATGATCTTGGCTAAGCTCTGAGATATGCACAAGAGCCTCTATAATACTACTGACCTGAACAAAGGCTCCAAAAGGAGTGATTCGGGTAATAGTGCCCTCGACCATGTCTCCCTGCTGATAGTTAGAGATTTCTTGAGCCCAAGGATCTTCAGAGAGCTGTTTGACTGAAAGTGAGAGCTTATCTTGATCAATCGCTATAATAAGAGCTTCGATCTCTTGTCCTACCTTGACGTATTTACTCGGGTTATCAACTCTGTCCCAGGCTATCTCTGAGATATGTACTAGACCCTCAACACCATCGACATTTACAAAAACTCCAAAATCTACAACGCCAGTAACTATTCCTTTTACTTTTTCACCGACTGTCAAACCAGAAATCTTGCCTTCGGTAAATTCTCTCTGTGCTTCTTTTTCAGAAACTATAAGTTTGTTTTGAGATCTATCAAGATCTAGAATTCTAACCATTAGAGTTCGGCCAGTGAGTTGGTTTAGACGGTGCAGTATTTCGTCTTTGTCAGCACCGCTAACCCTTGGATAATTTTCGCTAGACAATTGGCTAACAGGCAGAAATCCGCGCACTCCCTCAACTTCTATTAAAAGACCACCTTTGTTGGCGTCGAAAGGCACGATACCAAAGGTTTCTTTATTTTTGAAATGCTCTTCAAGAACTTCCCAGCCTTTCTCGCGTGATACCCGGCGCATGCTTAGGATAGTATGGCCCTCTGGTGACTCAACTTCAATAACAGAGGCGCTCATTGTGTCGCCTATTTGGGCACTTAGGTTTCCGCCGCCACCTTCTAAATCGCGGCCAACAACAAGACCAGTACCCTGCATCCCAAGATCAAGCCATATTTCATGCTTGTCTATACTAATAATAGTACCCTCGACGACGTCATTTTTTTGTAGCGGCATAATATCGGCAGATGCCAATAATTCAGCCATATCTGGTTGATTAGAACTCATATTTAAATTTACTCCTTAGATGTATATAGATTTACTGCCCTAATGGGCTAGCATTTAATTGAATAGTCTTGGATTGCAAATGTGCAAAACAAAATAACTGATAATACTATATCTGAAAAATTGCTATTTGTAAATGTTTTTACTTATATAATTATGGTCAACTAAAGATTTTGCTGACGTAAGCTGACTGGTCTTTTTAAGACTTGATATGTAGATGTAGGCTAAGACAGATATTATTGTCAAAGGTATAACTGCATCGCTTGCTCCTGTAGCTGGTGTTTTAATACCGGTCGGCTGACTAGCACTTGGCACTACGGCAACTGTAGGGGTAGCTTGGTTAGGGCTTTTGGGTTTGTTTTCAACATCTGGCAGCTTTGTTGAAGTTTCTGTTTGGGCTGGTACAACAACAGCTTTATTGTCATTTGCTGTTTTTTGTTTGGCTCTCTGGATATTGCCGTATACAAAAGTAGATAACACTATCAGTATGCCGGCAAATATAATAATTATTGTTTTGAGAATTTTTTCGTTTTTCATAGACCCCCTCAATATAATTAGTCCAATGTGTTAAAACAAGCTGAGACTGGTTTTTGTATAATTTTCATGAATTATTGTAAATCTATTAAATTATTATTGCAAGCTGTCTAGATAGCTAGATTTGATGCTACTCTAGCTCTTAGTTCTTATCTAGATTATAATAAAGCTTATGATTATAACAGTTGATATAGGTGGCACCAAAACGAGACTGGGCTACTCAAGAATTGGCACTCATCTAGAAGATAGCCTACAATTTGCGACACCCAAAAATCAACGAATTGTAGTCGCCACTCTTAAAGAAAACATCAAACTCTTAATTGGCTCTAGCGAGGTAGATGCCATTGGCATATCATCTCCAGGGCCTATTGATAAAAAAAGGGGGGTCATACTTTCACCTCGCAATCTTAGCTGGAAAAACCTAAGAATCGTCAAGCCAATGCAAGACTACTTTGACTGCCCGGTGTTACTGGAGCATGATGCCACAGCAGGCGGTATAGCCGAGGCCCGCCTAGGCGCAGCAATGGGTCGCCGAGTAGTTTTATATGTCAGCATTTCAACAGGGCTTGGGAGTAGTATAATTGTTGATGGATTACCACTACCTACCCCTTACAACCAAGAAGGTGGCCGGCAGATTGTTGGTAGTAATTTGTTATTAGATAGATTTGGCTTGGCCACTGCTGGCAAATCAATTCAACAGCGCTACGGTAAAATCGCTCAAGACATTCATAGCCCAAAAATATGGAAAGATATTGCTCATGAGTTTGCGGTAGGAATTTTTAATATGATCACTATAATTGACCCAGACTGTGTAGTGCTGAGTGGTGGTGTTTCGGTGCACTACCGAAGATTTATAAAGCCCTTAAAAAAGCAGCTTAAAGAACTTGGTCCTATTTATCCATTACCAAAAATAGTTAAGGCCCGATATCCTCAGACAGCCCCCTCTTTGGGGGTATTAATTCTGGCATCTGAAAGTCTCAAATAGACATTTTTCAAAAATCCTAATTGAAAATAGCTAATAATATTTGTAAAAGTTTGTTATAATTAAATCATATTTCATGGGGGTGATTTTTGGAACTGATCTCGACTTTTAAGCAATATAGATTCTTGCCAGCAGGCTATTTTAGCTATGATGCCGCCGACGATATTATAAATTATGACCCCATACGGCTAAAATACCCCACCGGCAAAATATCTTTGTTACATGAAATAAGTCACTGTGAGCTTGGTCATTTTTATTACCGCTATGATCTAGAGCTGCTCATGATGGAAATAGCGGCCTGGCACCATACCGAAAAACTAGCCAACCAGTTTGGGATAGCGCTGGAACCAAGCTATGTTCAAGATTGTATAGATAGCTACGATACCTGGGTCAACCGGCGGGGGTGCTGCCCTAACTGCAATAACTTCTGCATAGAGTCATATGAGAACCAATTTAGCTGTTTTGTATGTGATACCCGATGGCAGGTGAGTAGCCAGCCCCAAAAACGGATTCAAAGGCGAAAAATTATCTAAAACAAAATCCCCGTTGAATTAACAATGGGGATTATTGCCAAGCCGTCTTAAGGCTCTTGAGACTAATTACTTAGCTTTGTTCTTACGACTAGCTTTGCCACCTTTGGCACCAGCTATACGAGCAAGCTCTGGGTTAGCTGCAAAACCACCACCTCGGCTGATTTTACCGCCCATAGAACCAATTCGTTCGTAAAAGTTTTTACCGTAACGTTTTTTGTTTGTTGAAGCAGCCTTAACGCCACCTTTTTCTGTTCCTGACATAGTTTGTCATTCTCCTTTTTTTTAAAAGAAGTTATGAACAAACTTTCCTAATTGAAAGTTACCTCTCAAAAGCACCCTCCAAAAGCTGATACATAAAGCCTTTTGGGTTATTAATGCTATAACGTAAGTATTTTAGCAGGTTATGCTTACTATGTCAATACTTTTTATTTTTATTATTCTTTGCACAAACAACAAAATAAGCTAACTTGGTAAAACCACCGCCCAAGGCAAGCCAATGAAATAGAGTAGCCTAGATATAAAAGAGCTATTCTTTATCTCTACAGAGTAATTTTTGATTGTTTGAGTGTTATCTTTTTTTGTCACTACTAACTGCATCTTATGCTTACCATTTGAATATGCTAAGCTGTCTAACGAGAACTCGAAGGGCTGTTTTTTTACAATTTTTATTATTTTATTGTCGAGCAGTAGGTTTACAGCCTTGATATCAGCTTTGTCACTAGGCTCATAAATAAATTTTGTGTAGCCACTTATGGTTTTTAAGTCTGTTGTTTGATCAGCAGAGAGTTCGGAATTATTTTTTTTAACCAAATCTGGGCTTTCGGCTGGAGCTGAGGTGGCGGGGGCAGTAGACTGTCCAGAGCCTGGGTTATTTTTTATATATAGCTTTTCTAAATCAGTCGCAACAAGTTCATTTATTCTGTTGAATTCGTTGATGTCTTGGGAAGCCTTTAGGCTCTCCTGGGCAGTGAAACTTCTTTGATAGCTATATGGATCATAAGAAATGGTTAAGCCTGATTTCGATACATCTATTTTAAGGCCACTCTCGATCTTGGCGAGTTCTTCTGGTGGAATAGTAGACGCGTTTGAAAATCGGAGTACTAGAATTCCAACGGCTGCAACACCTGCGATAATAAGTATTGCCATCCACCAGCGAAATTTAAAGCCTCGACTCAAGCCTTTTGAAGCTATTGATATATTTTTTTTAAGTGGCGCGATATTTCCCATGATGCCTGTATTATAGCATAAGTGTCCTCGTCAAAATTCGATCTAAATGGTAGCCAGTATTATAGGCTACAAAATATCCAGCTGCATTTCACCAAAGCCGGGTATAGGCTAGGAAAAGACTTATTGCCGCTTGTGCTAAGAGCCTGTACGGCGTATAGGTAGGGTTTATTTGCCTCGATAGTATTATCTGTGAAAAAAAGTGATTTTGTTCTACCAATCTCAATACCATTTCTTGCTATAATATATTCTTTTATTCCACCGTTTGCTGCACTACTTCCCCACCGCAAAGAGAGATTATAGCGCCTCTCAAGAAAGCTAATATTTAAGGATGCAGACGGGCTTGAAGGTGCAGATGGAATAATATTTTTAGCCGCTACTGTTGTAGATGGTGGTTCTGCAGGAGCTGGGCTTGTAGCTGCGGGAGAAGCCGGAGTGACAACTACAGGATCAGCCGAGCTGGCTGGAGGTACCAAGACTTGGCCGCTGGAGCTAGTGTATTGACTTGATAAATACTTGCAGAAATAACTACTCTTAGTTCCATCAATACAATTGTTGGTGGGCGGGGCCACGACATACATATTATTTGCAGTTATTAATCCGTCAAGTATATTGCTGTCGGCTTCAGTATTTATTCCCATTTGATTCCAGAGATTTTTAGACTTAGGGTTGTGAGCACCTGCTACCTGAATATTTGCTGACCCACCTGTGTCTACCACTATGGCGCCGTATTCTCTCAGTGCCCTAGCAAATATTCTGGCTGTTTGAGCTTTTCGGGCATTCGACTTAAGGCTTGGCCTGGAATTTATCCAGCTCTCTATTTCAGCGTCTGTAGCTTCAAGTGCAAAACGCATGCCTTCGGGAACTGTCATATTTAGCTGGAGAGTAGAATTTGGGGTCGAACGATCAGACGCCTTGAGAGCCGCACCCCACTCAAACTTACTAGCTGGTGCTAAGGCTGTTCCACAGCTATTGCCTTCGGCACTTGTCCCGAGCTGAGCTTTGCTACATTCTGGCCCAAACGATGTATTGTTTATGACAAGATTAAGTGCGTGGCGTATTTCACCAGCTAAAACTTCTTCTGGAGTTGTTAGGGTTGCGTACATTGGGATGCCAGCTCCCCGGCTGGGCGGAGAACTGCCTTGATAGGTTCTGTAGTCAATTATATTACCAGAGCTGTCTCTAACAACGTTTACCGAATAAGCGCACAGCCTATCACGAAAAAATATGCCACACTGAGTGATTGCTGCCAAGTCTTTTTTTAGACCTGAAACTTCATACATTTTGCCAGTTAGATCATCAAGAATAACTGCTTCATTGTCACCTCCCTCAGCTACAACCCATGAATCATTCCAGGGAATTGAGGCCCGTGGAGTGTAAGATAGATCTTTATATTCTGAGCCATCTAGGTTACTTAAGTAGACTGTATTCTGAACTTGAATAGTTCTGTTGGCGTCTTTTGAGCTATATACAGTTCGAGAAAAACTAGTTTTTATGTCCCCCAAGCCAAAGCCTATCGATACTTTGCCTCTTCTAGCTATGTCTTGGGCTGTCAAACCATTGCTATTACTATACATAAATAACCTTGATGCATATTCTTTTGACTGAGCATACTTAGGTAGCCCACAGACTGGCACATTCCATGGGGCGTTTCCAAACGGTACCTTGTAGTTGTAATTGCTAACTCTAGCACCGCACACCTCAGTACCGCTTGAAGCTCGAGATACAAGTATGTATGCCACTCCAAAAGCAGCCACAACAGCCACAAAAAAAACCACCGCCCACCAGCTAAATAAAGCTCTGCCAGCTGAGGGTTTAAGGCCTCGATATATTTTAGTTTTATTTGCTGAAGGTTTTACCATACCAATATGTTAGCATAACAGTTACTTTTTGTATTTATTAATTCTTAAATAACCAAAAACTAACAGAATAAAAGCACTTAGCCAGACTACCCACTCACCAAAAATCGTATAAATTGTTCGGGCTCGGCCGATATCGAGCTGGGCTGAGTCTAGTCTGAATCCTGGATTAGTTGTTTCAGCCAAAAATTCACCATCTGAATTTAAAATATAGCTATAGGCCCCAACAGCAGACTGAATATAGGGCCGGGAATTACTAATTGCAATAAAGCGAGCAAACTGCTGACTTTGCTGGTGGAATATAGGTGCATTGCTAAAAATACCTAAATTAGCGCTATTTGTCAGTACTTCAGCCCCACCTAAAGCTAGCTCACGGTAGAGTTCAGGGGCAATTGCACCTGAACACGCCAGCGCCCCAATCTGAATATTGTTACTACCCGTTAAAACTGAATTGACTGCCGAACCTTGCGATATCTGTCTCGTTTGCTGATGCGAAGCTAGCAACTCCTCCTGGGATAGCAATTTAAATATTGCGATAAACATATTGGGCAAGTACTCGCCAAGCGGAATAAGAAAAGTTTTATCACGATAGGCCTGCCAAGCACCAGTAACGGAGTATAAAACTACCCTGTTTAATTTTTTTCCCGAATTGCTGTTTTCTGTACTAACAATTATTGAGCCGTCAGCTTCGCTGATTGCTCGAGCGGTGTCCTGAGCCTGGGCAAGCTGGGCTGGGCTGCTTAGGGCGTCGTTTTTAAAAAACTGTGAGTACTCCGGTAGCACCAGTACATCGGTCTTGCTTTTTAATGGGCTAACTAGAGTTGCGATGAAATCGTAAAAGTCCAGATCTGCCTGCTCTTGCTGATATATAAGAGATTGCTGAAGATAGCCGACAGTGATTTTTTTAGATTCAGCTGGTGGCCGCCAGACTGCGTAGCAAATCAGGCTAGAGAAAGCTATGCCAAGCAAAATTAAAATGGCTAGTTTCCAGCGTCGCTGCAAGAGCCAAAAAATACAAATATTTACCACTACTACCAGAAATCCTAACCCAAACATGCCGACTACTCTACTCAAGTAGCCCAGCGGAGTAACGGCTGATGCTACGCCTAGCGCCCCAAAATTCCAGAAAATTCCAATACTGCCACCAGGCCCAGCCATAAATATTGAAAATAATATACTCCTAACTGCTTCGGCTAGGCACCACATTGCAGGTAGTATTATGAAAATAGTTTTTGAGTATAACTTTGGCTTGAAAATTAAATATAAGCAACCAAAAACTAAGTACTGCAAGCTAAGCATAGTCACAAAAACAAAGTATATTGACCACAGGGCTAATACTGCCTGCCAGCCACTTATAGACGCCCATTTATCTGGTTCTGTCTGCAGAGCCCAGCTCAGCGTGATCATAAAAACAGCAATACCAACTGCCCAAATCAGCCCTAGCTGCCTCACTGCAGATAGCTTTTTTTGGGCTGTCTCTCTTAGAAAGTACAAAAAAGGAACAGCTCCAAACAAACTGAGCCAACCTAGCTGGTAATAGACAAAAGGTAAGCTTAAGCCCACAATGCTAGCCAAAAATAATAGAGGCAGTACTGATTTAGACCGTAAACCAGAGTGCTGTGTATTACTAATTTTATTAGCCATTACTTTATAGTATATACCAAAATAGCTATTTGCTATATATTTAATAAATGAGAAAAATAGTTCTTATTTTATGTGATGTAAGAAGCTGCTATAACGTAGGTTCTATTTTTAGAACAGCTGACTCGGCTGGATCATCTGAGATAGTACTTTGCGGTATTACTCCATTTCCTATGATTAAAAACGATAATAGATCTGTTAAAATTATCGAAAGAAATACCAAGATGATACACAAAACAGCGCTTGGGGCTGAGAAGTCTGTTAGTTTTAGCCACCAACCTTTTGCCATAGAAGCAGTCAAAAAATACCACTCCGAGGGTTATCAAGTGGTGGCACTTGAGAATAATATTTCAAACTCGCAAAATATATTTGATTTTAAAGGGACTAAAAATATTGCCTTGCTTATTGGCTCTGAGACTAATGGAATTAGTAATGATCTTCTAGAATTATGTAGCGTTGCCGTTGAGATTCCTATGCATGGAATAAAAAATTCCCTAAATGTCTCGGTGGCGGTGGGTATCGCTTTATATGCTCTTAAAGAATAGCTAGAAGAAGAAATTATTATTCAAGTTTTAGTGTTATTATTATGTTATAATTATACTTACAAATGAACAAAGTTATCAAACATGCCAGAAGAGTTATAGTTACTGTCGTAGGGCTTACTGTCGTATTGATCTCGCTTGCCCTTTTTGTATTGCCTGGGCCTGGAATACTAGTTCTACTAATTGGCCTGGGTATACTTGCTACAGAGTATAAATTTGCAAGAGATTGGCTAGAAACTCTAAAAAAGAAATATGAAGATGGTAAAGATCTTGTGACAGGCAAAAATAAAAAGCCAAAAAAATAAATAGCTTTAAATCAAAAAATAGTCTTTGCTTGATAGTTCTGTAAGTAAAATAAAACTTTAGATGTTCTAGAGTTTTATTTTATTGAAGTTATAATTTCTGTGTGTTGGCGCCGTTCTACTTTCCCCACAAGGAGTATCATCGACGCTGAAGGGCTTAACTGCGGTGTTCGAGATGGGAACCGGTGTACCTCCTTCGCTAAAAGCACCAACACACAAAATACAACTATAACCATCTGCTAGACACAGGGTTCTATTTATAGAAACCCTGCATCAAGCAGTGTTTTGTATTTGTTTCAATAAGAGCGAAGATATAATATCTTCAAATTGCCAGTCTATTCAAGACGTAAGTTTGACCCTAAGTCTAGTCACTCGCAATAAGCAAGCAAAAAGTCAATCGTCTATTAGTACACCTCGGCTGAACACATTACTGTGCTTACACCTAGTGCCTATCAACCACGTAATCTTCATGGAGACTAATGGGGAAATCTAATCTTGGATGAGGCTTCGCGCTTATATGCTTTCAGCGCTTATCCCGTCCGAACATAGCTACCCGGCAATGCGCCTGACGGCACAACCGGTACACCAGAGGTTCGTTCACTCCGGTCCTCTCGTACTAGGAGCAACTCTCCTCAAATTTCCTAACGCCCACACCAGATAGGGACCGAACTGTCTCACGACGTTCTGAACCCAGCTCGCGTACCTCTTTAAATGGCGAACAGCCATACCCTTGGAAGGGGCTACCCCTCCAGGATGAGACGAGCCGACATCGAGGTGCCAAACAGCGCCGTCTATGTGAACTATTGGGCGCTATAAGCCTGTTATCCCCGGCGTAACTTTTATCCGTTGAGCACTATCAATTCCACATTTAAATATAGTGGGTCACTAGCTCCTACTTTCGTACCTGCTTGACTTGTAGGTCTCGCAGTCAAGCTGACTTGTGCGCTTACACTATCAGTTCGATTTCCATCCGAACTTAGTCAACCTTTGAACGCCTCCGTTACTCTTTAGGAGGCAACCGCCCCAGTTAAACTACCCACCAGACACTGTTCCGGAACCGGAAAATGACTTCGAAATAATTTGTATCTCAAAAGCATATTGCGGTCCCGGTAAGAGCCAAGCGACAAACAGGGTGGTATTTCATATTTCGACTCCACTTTGGCTAGCGCCAAAGTTTCAAAGTCTCCCACCTATGCTACACAGTTTATAGCCAGACTCAATGCCAAGCTGTAGTAAAGCTGCACGGGGTCTTTCCGTCTTGGTGCGGGTAAACGGCATCTTTACCGCTATTGCAATTTCACCGGGTCCCTCGTTGAGACAGTGCCCATATCATTACGCCATTCGTGCGGGTCGGAACTTACCCGACAAGGAATTTCGCTACCTTAGGACCGTTATAGTTACGGCCGCCGTTCACTGGGGCTTCAGTTTGATGCTTGCACATCGCTCCTTAACCTTCCAGCACTGGGCAGGCGTCAGTCCGTATACATCCACTTTCGTGTTAGCACAGACCTGTGTTTTTGATAAACAGTTGCATGGGCTCTTTCGCTGCGGCCTCCGCGCTCCACACAATGTGTAAAGCACTTGAGCGTTAAGCTACTCAAACTTAAAGATTTTTTATAAGTTTCTTCAAACTTGGAACTTCTACTCAATACATACCAATATCATCAAGATATTTGTCACTTACTTCTCACTCACTTTTCACAGTGTGTGGAACGCAGAGGCAGACCTTATCCCGAAGTTACGGTCGCTGTATTGCCGAGTTCCTTAACGAGGGTTCTCCCGAGCACCTTGGTCTACTCGACCCGAACACCTGTGTCGGTTTGCGGTACGGACGGCGTAATCTATTAATCCACCACTTTTCTGGTCAGTTTGGCTTGCAGCGAATTCAATTCGGTAAAGAATCGTTTCATTTGTGTTTCACCTCGGTAAACCGAGACTACGCACTTAGACGGCTATAGTCATAAAGCCGCTCACGCTACCATCCTGCGTCATGGTGGGGAACAATTACACCGGTACAGGAATATCAACCTGTTGTCCATCGCCTACGCATCTCGCCTCGGCTTAGGCCCGACTAACCCTGGGACGATAAACGTTGCCCAGGAAACCTTGTTCTTACGGTGGGCAGGATTCTCACCTGCCTTATAGTTACTCATTCCAGCATTCTCACTTGTATACATTCCACCAAACCTCACGGTTTAGCTTCAGTACGTATACAACGCTCCTCTACCACTTCATAATAAATTATAAAATTCGCGTCTTCGGCGCATAGCTTAGCCCCGTTATATTTTCCGCGCAAGATCACAATCGACCAGTGAGCTGTTACGCACTCTTTAAATGTATGGCTGCTTCTAAGCCCACATCCTGGTTGTTTATGCAATCTCACCTCGTTTCCCACTTAGCTATGACTTGGGGGCCTTAGACGGCGATCTGGGCTGTTTCCCTTTCGAGCACGAAACTTAGCTCCCGTGTTCTGACTGCCATAATAATCTTTCTTTGTATTCGGAGTTTGATTGAGCGCGATACCGCAAGCAGCTCGCAACCCATTCAGTGCTCTACCCCAAAGAAGTAGTTTATGACGCTAGCCCTAAAGCTATTTCGAGGAGAACCAGCTATCTCCAGGTTCGATTGGAATTTCTCCGCTAACCACAGCTCATCCAAGCATTTTGCAGCATGCGGTGGTTCGGCCCTCCACGTAGTTTTACCTACGCTTCAGCCTGGCCATGGTTAGGTCACCTGGTTTCGGGTCTACGACATGCGACTATGGGGTCTGACCAAAGGTAATAATTGGCTCTGAAAGCTAAAATTAGAAGCTAAAATTATGAAAAAACTTTTATAACGTATTATTTAATACGTTACATAAATTTTACACAATTTGCAAAAAACTAATTTAAACTCGCAAAACTATTCTTACATTTGGACAGACCCCTACGCCCATTTAAGGCTCGCTTTCACTATGGCTCCGGTGCGTATACACCTTAACCTTGCCACATATCGTAACTCGCTGGATCGTTCTACAAAAAGCACGCCGTCACACCACAAGGGTGCTCCGACTCATTGTAAGCATATGATTTCAGGATTCTATTTCACTCCCCTTACGGGGTTCTTTTCACCTTTCCCTCACGGTACTTGTACGCTATCGATCGAACTGTGTAATTAGCCTTGGAAGGTGGTCCTCCCAGATTCAAACAGGGTTACACGTGCCCCGTCCTACTTGAGTAAAATAGATATAAAGACGAAAAGATTTTTAAATACGCGACTTTCACGCTCTATGGTGGTCCTTTCCAGGCGCCTTCTTCTAAGCTTTTCATTTTTTTACTTTACCCACTCGATCCTCATCGGTGGTCGCATATAACACCGCACAATAAATTGCGCGTTGTTACATGGTCATCTATAATCTCGCAACCCTCTCTGTAATTATTGAGGTAACTTCTATAAATAGAAGAAACAGATAAGTTTTGGCTGATCCCTTTTCGCTCGCCGCTACTAAGGGACTCTCGGTTGATTTCTTTTCCTCAAGGTACTGAGATGTTTCAGTTCCCTTGGTGCCCTCCACTATAGCTATATATTCACTATAGGGTAACGCGACATGACTCGCGCTGGGTTTCCCCATTCGGATATCCCCGGATCAAAGCTTGATTGACAGCTCCCCGAGGCTTTTCGCAGCCTTCTACGTCCTTTATCGGCACAGTTCGTCAAGGCATCCATCATATGCTCTTAAGTAACTTTTTGTTTGCAATTGCGAATTAGACTGGCAATTTGCAGATATCAATCTGTAAATTGTCATTGTCAATTCATTTTATACTACCCTATTTAATAACTACTTAAAAAATAGAGACAGTAAAGATACTCTTATTGTTTTACCCGTATAAACACTACCAATAAATAGTGTCTATACATTATTCAATTGTCAAAGAAACAAAAAGGGCCGCTACTATTTCAAAGCAAAGTGCTTTTTAAGAGGCGACCACATATGAGTAAAAAATCTACTGGCTTTGCAGCACCTCTTGGTTCAAGTTATTTTTAATCATATATAGTCACCTTTTGTTTTATTTACTTAACCTAGATAATATACCAAAGTTTTAGCCAGCTGTAAAGAGGAAAATATATTATTTGTACTGGCCAGATTTTTAAATATGAGATATAAGACTCTCACCCAAAAAAAGTGGCGGCGCTAGAGGCCAAACTATCGCGTAGCGCTACTTAACGAATACAACTATAGAAGAGCCAGCCGGCGCTGTTTCACCACCAGGCAAACTAGAAACCACCCCGCCTAGCTCTTTGGCAATTTCTTTCGCCAGCTCTGTACTCTTGGCTGATACGTCTACAACAGTGAGCTGTTTGACACTATTCTTATTTTTTGCGTCTGTAACACCACTTACAGCTACTGTTTCGGCAAATTTATCATTGAGTTTTTTTGTTACACTAGAGGTGTCGCCACCAGAGTTGACAAGCGCAACCAAAGTTTGTAGATTCTGGTCTATTGCAATAGGACCCACGTTTATTAGCTTGTTTTGAGTTGGACGGTAGATTATTACTTTTTTATCTTTGGTGTAAATCAAAATCTTATCACCGTTTTCAGCGTTTAAGAAAAAATCCTGCCCCTTAAGTTTTTCTTTATCGAGCACTGTAGCAATAGTAGGGGTCTCATCTTTTGGCAAATCGATAAGCTTACCGACCGCCGCTACAAGCTGTGTAGTTTCAGCTTGGGCTGCTTGATTGGGGTTTTTCTTAATGTCTTGATATTGTTTGTAAAAATAAAAGGCGACAATGCTTAAAACTACGACAGCAATTCCCAGGCCAGCCAAGACAAATATATTTAAATTACCGGCCTTCTTTTTTTGGTCCATACTAAATTGTCCTACTTTATTTAATCAGATATATAACTATTGTACCTACTCCCAGTTAGGCATGCAAGCAGGCTCTAGATACTAATAATTTTTAATAAATGAGTCTAGTTCTTGCCATGACTGTAGGGCGGCTTTCTCAATGTAGCCATCTCGGCCGGGCTGAAAGTATGCGTGCCCTGCATCATAAACCTTTTCTATGTAGTTGATGCCCGCGTTTTTAAAGCTCTGCACAGTTTGAGCGCGAACTTCGGCTGGAATACTCGCGTCGTGAGAGCCATAAAAAGAAATGATGCTCAAGCCTTGATCTGCTTGGCGGGCTTGTAAAAGTGCGTCAATCGGCGTTTTGCCTTTAAAGTAATTGGCTGTATAGACACCAGTACCATAAAACGCTGCTATTTTTTTGACTTTATCACTCATGCCGCTTAGGTAGGCTAGGCGCCCGCCAAAGCAAAAACCGATTACAGCAACAGATTCTAATCTTGGCTGATTAGACTTAATATCATGCATGGCTTTATTGAATATATTCATAAAGTCCTCACCAGTGATTTCATTCATTAGCTCCTTTGCGATAGCTTGGTCAGTTTGCGGATTAAAATTGTTGGTCTTGCCGGTGAGCTGATAGAAATAGTCCAGAATATAAACTGGCATCTCAAATTTTCTGGTTAGCTCGACAGCAGTACTAGCTGAATAAGCAGTTTGACTCCATATATCGGGCAGCACAACTAGTGCCTTAGTAGCGTCTGAATTTGCAGAGAATTGTTTTAGATATTCATTCATATTAGTATTATATACTAACTTGCTTCAGATAAAAGCCGCTTTAAAAATTAGCTGGGAATCACTAAAATATGCCAGATGTTGACAGCTACTCCACTCAAAAGCTACAATACTTCCATCACAAAAAAGTAACCATACGCTTTTATGATGTGGAGGCAACTTGATAGTCAGTATATTATAAGATCTTGTGTTGAGCCTTGTTTACCAATTACCGAGATGAAAGCAGCTACAGTGTCTAGACGAGCTAGTAAATCAAAAAGCCAAGCTGTGAGTAAAAGTGTTGCTTACCGACTTCAGAAAGGCCATCGTTTTCACTACGTCAGTTGGAATGGCACTGTCATGCCAGTACTTGCCAAAAATTCTGTCGATGCCTGCAGTTTATTTAATATTTGGTGCGGGGTAAGCAGAGATTTCGATATGGGCTATAGCGATGGTCAATGCGGTATCATAAAGATATCGGCTGAAATACCTGACCAGTACTGCATGTGGGGAGGTCGCCGAAATGGCGGCGTACCACAAGTGAGACACATTATTGTCAGATAAGCCACTGCTCCTTCATTTTTTGAAGGAGTTTTTTTTACTTCAGGCAACTTTGGCTACATTTTTGGTTTAGAAGTAACTATTGCTAAAGAGCTTACCCTAGACTAGAATAATAACAAGATGAAAGTAAAATTTAAACTTAAAACCTACCTGCCTCTACTTGTCATATTTAGCATTATTATTAGTCTTGTTATAGCTAAAGCAGTTATTACTAGTGACTATTCATCGCAATCAACCATGCTCGATTTTATGGCGGGATTTTTTATAGTTTTTGGCTGTTTTAAGATTGTTAGACTTTCGTCTTTTGCTGAAGCCTACAGCCTTTATGACATTGTCGCCAAACGCAGCAAAGTCTATGCTCATATTTATCCATTTATTGAAGTCAGCCTAGGCTTGGCTTTTTTATTTAGATTTGAAGTAATTTTTATAGCTTGGGCGACTCTGCTACTTATGATTGTTAATTCAGTTGGAGCCTACACCGGAATTCGAGATCGAAAAGTCCTAATGTGTGCCTGCCTAGGAGCAGTCTTTAAGCTTCCAATGAGCTATGTGACTTTAGGAGAAGATTTACTAATGGCAGTGATGGCAGTTTTTATAATATTTATGGCATAACATTTAGGGAATTATTTTGGCACCAAAATTATTACTAAAAAACACTCATAGATTTCTGAGTGTTTTTTAATAATAATGGATGGTGGAGCATGTCGGACTCGAACCGACCACCTCCTGCTTGCAAAGCAGGCGCTCTAGCCAGATGAGCTAATGCCCCATTTGTATTGGCAGCTAAGTTTAGAAATTTTTTAGAAAATTCTTGGTGGGCTTGGGAGGACTTGAACCACCGACCTCGTCATTATCAGTGACGCGCTCTAACCAGCTGAGCTACAAGCCCGTGAAATATATTTTTTGCAGTAAATTTTAGCGTTTTCTAAAGTAGTCTATCGTGGCTATACTAGACAAAATAAATAGGCCAATACGCCTGCCTGGGAAACAAAGCTACTAAAAGGCTTTGAACGGGCATAAAAATACTTAACTATTGTAGCCTAAAACATAGAATTTTTCAAGATTAGCGACTATACTAGAGGTATGAATATATTATTAGGCCTTGCTTTTTTAGCTGTAGGGGTCTTAACAGTAGTGTTTGCCCAGCAAATCTGGAACTTCACAGGGGCGATAGATTTTATTGAAAGTAGATTTCCTGGTAATACCAGGGCGTTTATTCAGCTGGCTGGTGTTGTCTTGGTACTTCTTGGAATTTTGTTCGTGACCGGCCTGGGCTCAAGCTTCACTAAGCCAATCGGGCAAACTTTTGGGCAGCTTTTTGGGCGATAGTAAAAAGATATTTTTCTGAGCAATTAATTCCAAAAATAACCAGTTTAGCTGAGAGTGAGCTGCTGTACCCATTCGGGGAATTTGTACGAGCTTAAAAACTTAAGCTTCACTATCGCTATCTTCTAGTGTAATAAAAAAATCTCCATAAGTTACTTGGAGATTTTTTTAAATACCTTAGTATTAATATCTTAAATGTGTCAGCAGACCTGCGTCACCACTAGCTGTAAACAGCTAGAAGTCCGACCTAGAAGTATCGCAACTACTTTGTGGGAGCGACTCAATAAATTGAGTGCTCAACCAATTGTAGTTGGCCACAGATTAAATCTGAGGATCTGATTGCTCAGACATTTCTCCCTAGAAAGGAGGTGATCCATCCGCACCTTCCGGTACGGATACCTTGTTACGACTTAACCCCAATCGCTAGATTTACCTTAGGACCAGCAAGCTGATACTTTGGGTACTCCTAACTTTCGTGATTTGACGGGCGGTGTGTACAAGACCCGGGAACGTATTCACGGCAGTATGGCTGACCTGCCATTACTAGCAAATCCAGCTTCATGAGGGCGAGTTTCAGCCCTCAATCCGAACTGAGACCACTTTTGATGCGATTTGCTCCACCTTACGGTTTGGCAGCGCGTTGTAGTGGCCATTGTAGGACGTGTGTAGCCCGAGGCGTAAGAGCCATGCTGACCAGACGTCATCCCCACCTTCCTCCCGGTTGGCCCGGGCGGTCTCGCCAGAAAATACAACTGACGACGAGGGTTGCGCTCGTTGCGGGACTTAACCCAACATCTCACGACACGAGCTGACGACGGCCATGCAGCATCTGTCATCTGGTTCCCGAAGGCACTTTCGGCTTTCGCCAAAATTCCAGAGATGTCAAGCCTCGGTAAGGTTCTTCGCTTAGCTTCGAATTAAACCACATCCTCCTCTGCTTGTGCGGGTCCCCGTCAATTCCTTTGAGTTTTAAGCTTGCGCTCGTACTCCCCAGGCGGATCACTTATCGCGTTAGCTTCGTAGCACAAAGGGTCGAATCTTCATACTACTAGTGATCATCGTTTACGGCGTGGACTACCGGGGTATCTAATCCCGTTCGCTCCCCACGCTTTCGTCTCTGAGCGTCAGGTAAGGCCCAGCAAGCTGCCTTCGCCATTGGTGTTCCTTCTGATATCTACGGATGTCACTCCTACACCAGAAATTCCACTTGCCTCTACCTACCTCTAGCTAAATAGTTTCGAGCACAGTCTATACGGTTGAGCCGCAAGATTTCGCACCCGACTTATTAAGCCGCCTACAGACGCTTTACGCCCAGTAATTCCGGATAACGCTTGGACCCTACGTATTACCGCGGCTGCTGGCACGTAGTTAGCCGGTCCTTATTCTTCACCTACAGTCATAATCTTCGGTGATAAAAGCAGTTTACACGCCGAAACGCTTCATCCTGCACGCGGTATTGCTCCATCAGGGTTGCCCCCATTGTGGAAGATTCCTTACTGCTGCCTCCCGTAGGAGTCTGGGCCGTATCTCAGTCCCAGTGTGGCTGGTCATCCTCTCAAACCAGCTATTGATCGTAGCCTTGGTGAGCTTTTACCTCACCAACTAGCTAATCAAACGCAGGCCCCTCCCAAAGCGCATAAAGCTTTAATCCATACGAGATGGATACTATAAGGTATTAGACCACCTTTCGGTGGCTTATCCCTTACTTTGGGGCAGGTTCCAACGTGTTACTCACCCGTCCGCCACTAACGATTTAGAGATTAGAGGTTAGAAGCTGGAAGTTAGTAAATAAATTACTAGATTCCAATATCTAAAGTCTAAAATCTAAAAAGTTCGTTCGACTTGCATGTATTAGGCATACCGCCAGCGTTAATCCTGAGCCAGGATCAAACTCTCCAAAAAATGACACTTCATCACGTCACTTAAGACAAGTCTTAAGATTAGATTAGAAGATCAAGAGAGATCGATTCTGAACTTTCGGTTCGTTATTCGTTCTCAAAGAAATTACAAGTAACCTTGTAAATAAAATTTACAGGCTGCTGACACATTTAAAATATTAATTTACAATTCGTGATAAGCCTAACAAGCAAAAAAACAAACCCTCTCAACCCAGTATGTATCGTCTAAGTTGAAAGTGTATTTTGTCTTTAAGATAGCCAAGTCAGGCTCGACTAACAAATCTAGAGTAATTGTACCTTATAACTAACTGCCTAGTCAATAGTTTTATCAGCTACATTATAATATTACTAAATAGTAAAATATTTCTAACTCATTTTTTCTTTTTTTTATTGGCTTTTTTAAGCCACTCAGCTTTTCGGGACTGACTCTCACTAGGCTGATTGATTTTTCGATTTTTCCAGAATGTAATCTTAAATACCAAACCAAAGACCAGCCATACAAGTACAACAGCTCCAAAGAAATACCACTTAGCAAAAATACTATCAAGCCGCTCGTAAGCTAAAAGACCAGAAGTTAGAAATATAATTCCAGCTGCAAGATTAAACAGCGCCAAGTAGGTGAGGGCGTTTTTAGAATTAGTATTTTTACTATATCGCTTGAAACCAAAAATATATATTGGCAGTGCAACCCCAATAAGCACCACTCCGGCGACCATTATTAACTTTGCTTGGTAGTCACTGGGCTGCTCAAATAAGGCCGGAAACATTTCTGATATTTTTTGGTAGCCGAAACATCCAGAAATAAAAACACCCAATGCCGCACCGGCAATAACTTCTAAGGGTTTATGGCCCAATATTTCTCGCAGGCGAGAATAATCTTGCGTGTTTTTTAGGCCGCCAGTATTTGATAGGTCACCAATAAGCTTATTGATTGTCTTGGCTTGCTCACCAGAGCTGCGCCTGACACCAAAGCTGTCATACATCACAATTCCTGCCAAAATAGCTGTAATACCAAACAGCGGAGAACTGGGCCCGCTCTCAATCAGTGACCAGGCTGCTAAGCTACAAACTACAGCGGAATGGACACTAGGCATACCCCCGCTGGCGTAAAGATATCGTAAATCAACCTCTCCTCTGACCAGCGATAAGCTGAATTTGATGAGTTGGGCTACTGCCCAGGCTGTGAAAGGCACGTAGAAATAAGCCGTGATACTAATAGTACTATCTCCTTTTTATATCTTATATAATATATCGCAAAACTTATTTGCGCAATCCAAAAACTAATCCGTAATGATAACCGGGAGTATTAAGCAGGCGCTTAAAAACCAAGCCGCAATTGGTTAAGCATTTGATAGCCTCTTCTCTAGAAGCTCGTTGCTCAAGAATAGGGCCAACTCTAGAATTTTTGGTATCCCAGTCTACAAGTACAATCTCACTTTCGACTTTCATATACTTGGTGAGAGCAATACATAGCTCTTCTGGCTGGACTGATTTAGACAAGATATTTGTCAAAATAATAGTATCAACTGAGTTAGCAGGTAAAGACTTACCCAGCATAAGTTCAGAAAGCAGAGTAACATGCAAACTGGCGTTTTGGCGTAAGTGATTTAGGATAGATAACATTTCATGACTTGGACCTGCGACATAAACAGAGCCTCCAGGCCCAACTTTTTTAAGTGCGGCTGGTGCAAAAAAACCAATAGGCAAGCCTACCTCTAGTAATTTATCATTTGGCCTTATATCTAGCTCTTCTAGCATGACCATTGGGCTGATGTGATAATGATTTAGGCGGGTTAGAATTTTGTTTGGTAATGCGCTAAGCATCGTGTTACCTCTTATGCTTTTATAATACTCTAAATCATAGCTAATTTCTATGGCAAATAAAATAATACCTCGGTGTTAATGTGAGCTAATCTGTTGTTCTTGGTTCTTAGATTTTAGACTTCAGATTTCTTTGTGTTCTGCGGGTTTTCGTCTATCGCTGCTTCTGCCCCAATCTCAGCTTCGATTTTTTCTGACTGCATCAGTGCAATTGAAGCAATAAGATCTTCGCCCTTCATTCTCATTATTCTAACTCCCTGAGTGGCTCGGCCGATTGTTGGAATGGCGCTTAGTTTTAGCCTGATCACCTGCCCTTGCTTGGAGATAAGTAGAACATCGCCCTCGACATCAGAAATTATTCGAACATCAATAGTCTGGCCAGTCTTGGCTGTAGCTTTGCCGGCTTTTATTCCAACACCACCGCGGTTATGCGAAGTGAACTGAGCCGTCTTAGTTATTTTTCCGTAGCCATTCTCCATTACCACTAGAAGTAAGCCTTCTTCTTTGCCTATCACATCCATTCCAACAACAGTGTCGCCGGTACGCAGGCGAATACCTCTTACACCACGAGTTGCCCTGCCCATTGGCCGTGCGTCGCTTTCTTTAAATCTTATGGCCTGAGCTTTAGCAGTTGAGATAATAACGTTATCACCATCAGCAGTTTTCTTGACCCAGCTAAGCTGATCGCCGGCGTCTAGCTTAATGCAAATAATTCCGCTAGTACGTATATTGGCAAAGTCTTCAATTTTTGTTTTTTTGATGACTCCATTTTTAGTGGTCATAAACAGATATTGGGTGGGTTCATCTTTTAATAAACTAAGCATAGAAGTGACTCTCTCGTCTGGACCTAGATTTACGACATTTACAATACTTTGGCCTTTTGCAGTTCGTGAAGCCTGAGGCAATTCATAGACCTTAAGTTTAAAAACTCTACCTAGGCTAGTAAAAAACAGCACGGTATCGTGAGTTCGGCACTGCAATACATGTTCGACAATATCTTCTTCTTTAGTTGCCATACCAATCTTGCCCTTACCGCCTCGGCCCTGACTAGCATAAGTACTGCTTGCGATTCTCTTGATATAATTACCTTTTGTAAGTGTGACAACTACTCCCTCGTCTGGAATCAAGTCTTCTTCGCTAAAATTACCAACTGCTTTTTTGATAATCTGGGTTTTACGCTTGTCACCGTAAGTTAGCTTGATATGCTCTAGCTCTTCTCTTATTACTTTCAGTATATTGGCGTCGCTACTTAGAATTTCCTTGAGCTCTTTGATTAGTTTCTGTAGTTCATTATATTCATCTTCTATTCTTTTGCGCTCTAGGCCTGCTAAGACTCTGAGCTGCATAGCCAAAATTGCATTGGCTTGAATTTCTGACAGTTTAAATTGAGTAATAAGGTTGGCTCTTGCCTCATCTTGATTAGCGCTAGCTCTAATTGTGCTAATCACCTTGTCTATTTCATCAAGTGCTATTTTTAAGCCTTCAAGTATATGAGCTCGGTCTTCAGCTTTGCGAAGCTCAAATTCAGTTCTTCTGCGAACAACTTTTTGGCGGTGCTCTAAATAGTATCTTAAGACCATCTCGAGATTCAATACTCGTGGCTGTATGCCCTCTACTAGTGCCAACATATTTACATGAAAAGCCGACTGCATAGGAGTCATCTTGTATAATTGGTTTAGAATCTTTGATGAATAAGCATCTTTCTTAAGCTCAATAACAACTCTAACACCTTCTTTACCAGATTCGTCGCGCAAATCTGAAATGCCTACAATCTTCTTGTCATGAACAAGGTCTGCAATTTTTTCAACTAAAGTAGCCTTGTTAGTTTGATAGGGAACTTCGGTAACTATAATACGTTCTTTGCCTTTTTTGTCTTCAGTTATTTCTGCTACTGCTCGCATTGTAATTGAGCCCCGGCCAGTGCCATAGGCATGGGCAATAGAGCCGTCATCAAATATCACTCCACCAGTTGGAAAGTCTGGCCCTTTTATTATTTTTATGAGATCTGCTACTCCAGCGTCTGGGTTATCGATAAGATGCAGCACACCATCTACAACTTCGGTGAGATTGTGGGTCGGAATGTTTGTGGCCATTCCAACCGCGATACCCTGCACGCCATTGAGAAGTAGATTTGGCACTTTGGCTGGCAAAACTTTTGGCTCAAACTGCGAGCCATCATAATTAGGCATAAAATCAACTGTGTCTTTTTCAATATCTAAGAGCATCTCTTCAGCATACTTTGTCATGCGAGCCTCAGTGTACCTATGAGCCGCGGCGCCGTCGCCGTCCATACTACCAAAGTTACCCTGACCATCAACCATTCGGTAGCGCATTACCCAGTCTTGAGCCATTCTTACCATAGACTCATAAACAGCAACATCACCATGAGGGTGGTATTTGCCTAAAACTTCGCCAACAATTGTAGCAGACTTGCGAAACTTTACATTATGTCTTAGGCCCAGGTTGTTCATAGCAAAAAGTATTCGGCGATGAACCGGCTTGAGGCCATCTCTAACATCTGGTAGGGCTCTAGAAACAATTACGCTCATCGCATAATCAAGATAGCTTTTTTCCATCTCGCCCTCAATAGTCTGAGGGGCTACTAAGCCAAAATCAGTCTTTTGAGCCTGGCCTTTACCATTTTCATCGTGAGCTGAATTAGCCACTGAGTCAGTGTTATTACTGGGTATTTCATGGTTTTCTGCTGGTTTTGGTATTATTTTGTCGGCCATTATTTTGCTTCCTTAGTTTTCAAAAATATTTTTAGCGACGGCAGGTTAGTACTGTAGTGAGGTATTTTTTTCATCATTATATATCCAGGTTCTCAACACTACTGGCATGGGTTTGAATGAAGTTTTTGCGTAAGGCAACTTCCTCACCCATAAGCTTATTAAATATTGCATCAGCTTTTTCGGCGTTAGCTACGGTTACCTGTAGAAGTACTCGATTAGCGGGATCCATGGTAGTTTCCCAAAGCTGATCTGGGTTCATCTCACCAAGACCTTTATAGCGCTGAATATTTATGCCAACTATTTTTTGATTATCTCCACCGCCATTTGGCTCCATGGCTACAACAGAGTCACCAGCCAGTACCGCCAAATCTTTGGCTGTCTGTACATCAGCCAAAGCCTTGTCTTCAGCAAGCTTTTGGTCAGCAGTTTTAGATTTCTTAGCCTCAGCTTTTTTTGCCTGAATAGCTGCAATTATGGTATCTCTCTGGGCGTCTGAGTAAGCGTACTCTTTGGTTTTTCCTGAGCTTATTTTATAAAGAGGGGGTTGAGCGATATATATTTTTCCGGCGATAACAAGCTCTGTGAAATGACGATAGAAAAAAGTTAGCAGCAGAGTACGAATATGGGCTCCGTCTACGTCAGCATCAGTCATAATTATAATACGGTGGTAACGAAGCCGAGAGATATCAAAAGTCTCACCAATTCCTGTTCCCATTGCTATAATTAAGTTTTTGACTTCATTGTTTGCAAGCATCTTGTCGAGTCTGGCTCGTTCGACATTTAATATTTTTCCTCTGAGAGGCAAAATAGCCTGGAATTCTCTGTCTCGGCCCTGCTTAGCCGAGCCTCCAGCAGAATCTCCCTCTACCAAATATACTTCACTTTTTTCGGCGTCTTTGCTACTGCAATCTGCAAGCTTGCCGGGTAATGTCATACCCTCTAGGGCACCTTTTCTAATTACACTGTCACGGGCTGCTCGAGCTGCCAGGCGAGCTCGGGCTGAGAGTAGACCCTTACCGATTATTTTCTTAGCTTCAGCCGGGTTTTCCTCAAGATAATAGCTAAAATATTCATTTAGTACCTTTTCTACTACCGTACGAATTTCTGGGTTACCAAGCTTACCTTTTGTTTGGCCTTCAAACTGTGGATCAGGTAATTTGACTGAGATAACTGCGGTTAAACCCTCTCTCACATCATCGCCTGTGAGATTTTCTTCTTTTTCTTTTACTAGGCCATTTTTACGGGCATACTCATTTATTACTCTAGTTAGGGCCGACCTAAAGCCGACAACATGGGTGCCGCCGTCAGCATTTGAAATATTATTAGCGAAGGCCTTGAGCTGTTCATTAAAGCTATCACAATACTGAATAGCAATCTCAACATTAACTTCACCAACAGTCTTGTCGACATAAAATGTAGGCTGATTAAGTGCTTCTTTGCCCTTATTTAGGTGCTCAACATAGCTATTGATACCGCCTTCAAAATAAAACCCATAGCTTTTGTTGTTAGCTTCATCGACTAATGAAATTCTAACACCTTTGGTTAGATAAGCCTGGTGCCTAAGATAGTCCAAGATCGTCTTATAGCTAAACTCGATGGTCTCAAAAATACTAGCATCTGCTAAAAAGCTGATTGTTGTACCATGCTTAGAAGTCTTACCAATTTTTTTGATATCGCTAACAGGCACGCCGCTTTTGTATTTCTGAATGTATTCGTTGCCGTCTTTATAAACGGTTGCAATAAGATCTGTCGAAAGGGCATTTACCACACTAACACCCACGCCGTGTAATCCACCTGAAACCTTGTACCCACCGCCACCAAATTTACCACCAGCGTGAAGTACTGTTAGAACAGTTTCTAAGGCTGACTTGCCAGTTGTCTTGTGCTTATCTACGGGTATACCACGGCCGTCATCAGTAACTCTTACCCAGCCGTCTTCTTGCATTACCACCTCGACAGTTGTGGCTTCACCAGCTATGGCTTCGTCTATAGAATTGTTGACAAGTTCCCAGACGAGATGATGTAGGCCCTCAATACCAGTACCGCCAATATACATTCCTGGTCTTTTTCGTACTGGCTCTAGGCCTTCTAGAACTTGAATTTGCTCTGCAGAATATGCAGATTTCGGTTTTATATCAGCCATGTTTAGTTTTCTCTTTAACCCCTTAAATACTGTAATTGTTGATAAAATTTAACGCTTACGTAAAGCTTTTTTCTACTTACTAGTATAGGTCAATATAAGGTGTAGCGCAAGTACATTTGCTAATTTATAGCAGTTAATATTAGCCAAGATATTTAGTATTGAAATAAAGTTCTGGTCTTTTCTTATTAAGATTTATTGCGAGTCAGAAGCTTTGATAGAGTTTCTAAAAAAACCCCTAATAGCGCTCCGACTACTAGTAGTATCATGAGTGTCCAGTTTGGCATGATATAGCCGAAGTATTGGGCTGCAGTATAAATTGCAATTCCAAAAATTAAGCCAAACAATGCGCCGCCTACCAAAGCCGATGGTCTAAATACAGTCTTGGCGGTAGCATCACTAAGCTTTTCTATTGCTGGATTATGGATAATTTTTGAGAAGACCCGTGCTGGAGCTGGCAGATGACTTTGAGCTATTTTAATCTGCTTTTTATAAACAGCTTTTTTTTGTTTAGGGGTATAGCTAACAGGAGCTTTAATCTCTGCTGCCGGATGGCGTTTTTTTGAAATTTCATTTTTGAGTTCTGGCTGAGAATTTAGTTTTTCTTTTTGCTTGTGTTGTTCAATTGTTTTTTTAGCTATTTCCAGCTTTTTGGCACTTTCGACACTTGATCTCATTTTAGATTCTGGGCTATGAATAGCATCGTTGGGACTAGGTTTTTTTATAATTAAATCATTTTTTTTGATTGGCTTATCAGCTGGTTTTATACTTTTTTCTTGTCTTTGACTCATAGCTTGTTTGCTCCATCGTTTAAGATCTCAATTAATTCAATCTCGCGTTTTAATAGTTTGTTTCTAAAGAATAAATACAGTGAGCAGGCTGCAAAAAAACTAATGAAGAATATTGGCAATCCTGAACCAGTCTCAGGCAGGACTCTCACAGCACACTCGGCTCTTTTTGCAGGTGGAACGCCAATCGGTGTAGTAACGATTTTGCCATGGAACTCATCTGTTATTTTACAGTTGTAGGCGCTCGAATCACTCGATTGTACTGGATCTTGAGGTATCGGGCTCTTGACTTTGACCTTAAAGCTTCGGACCGCGTCGGAAAAACTAGAGACAATAATGTTGCCAGAGCTATCTGTGCAAGCTAAATTGCCTCTCAGAGGCGCGATATCTGTAACTGGCCAAACAAGCTTAGTTTGACCATTTTCTGTAACTTTCGTAGAGCCACCTAGATCAATAATATCTGTGTAATAAAGTAGATTCGTCACATCATCGTCAAAAACAAAGTTTTTGTAGGCGGCGCCTGAGGCATTACACACCGCTACTTGGTATTGCAAGGTGTCACCAGCCTTAGCAACTTGGTTATTTGCATCTGTTGGCTTACCGCTTGGGGTCAGTGAGCTGAGATTGGCAACTGTTTTGGCGTATTGTATGTCTGTTGGGTTAATAACAACTTTACAGCTGTCAGTAAGTGTTGTTTTGCCTTTATTTGTTATGACTGTAATAAAGGCGGTGTAACTGCCAGGAGATTTATAAATATGCTTGGCCGTTGAGTTCAGTTCAGTTGTTGAAACAATCTGTTTTAAGGAGTCGTCGCCAAAATCATATTCAAAAGCCTCTACATTGGCACCGGCCACAGTTGCGCTGCCAGCTAGAACTACCGAAAGAGGAACAGGCCCGGTAGAAGGTTCTGAAGTAAGGCTTTTGCAGCTTATAACTGGCGGTATTGATTTTATTGCTGCCCTACAGTTAGCCGGGTCGGTGCTTCCCTTACTTGTCTTGATAACTACAGAAACCGTATAATTACCAGAATTTTGATAGGTATGTTTTTCAGTACTAGCAGTTAGCTCAGAGCTTACAACGGTTTGTTTTGTCCCGTCACCAAAATCAAATTCATAAGAGATTACCGTAGAATTCAAAACACCCGCTTCAGCAGAAAGCACAACTCCCTCAAGCGGGGCATAGCCAGAATCTGGCTGAGCTTTTAATATTTTACAGACAAAACTAGACGGCACTGGTGTAATCACCAGGCTTCGGGCGCATTCACCTTGCCCGCTGCCTTGAGCGATTGCTTCTTGGCTCGAACTACTATAAATAATTATTAACTTCATAGTAAAACTACCAACATTAGCAAAAGTAAAAATCTTTTGCTCAGAATCTTGATAGAGCCCATTGACCTGCCTAATACCTGAGCTGGTCTGTGTAGCAACAACCTGACCGCTTGAGTTTACTAGCTGGTATTGCATGTTTATTGTGGCATCTGGGTTAAGCTTGAAGCCATCATTTCTAGTTGAAGCATAGCCTTTAAAGCCTATTGTGCCGCCTACTACAGCAGTGTTAGAAGAAGGATCTAGGCGTTCGCAAACATAAGATGCTGGTGGAACAACCGGTGGGGTAGTAGGTCTAAAAACTAAGTTAGTACAAGACTTCAATACTCCAACTTCATACCATTGGGCTCCAAAACCAATATCTGCAAAAACTTTTCTAGTTATCTTAATACCAGAAATGCTATTCTGGGCCCATCTCGTCTTACAGTCTCCTACCGTAGTTCCATTTACTGAGGCTGTACCTTGGCCGCCTCGGCCCATAGAAAGCAATCCATTTTCACAAATCCAGCTACTATCAGTTGCCGACTCTAAATCTTGCCTGCTAATGCCCACAGATTCAAAAATTTGGCGAATTCCGTCGGTATTTTGATCATATTGTAAAAGCAGTTGGTTAGTATTTTTGAATCCGCCTGGTACCAGATCTGAGCCAGATGCACTACTGCTCTGAGGAGGGGCCAGAAATGTAAAAAATTGAAATACCAAAAGACCCACCATCAGAATTGATGCTAACCTTCTGGTAGCATTTTCTTTTGAGAGTCTATGCAGGTAGAAAGCTACTTTATTTTTAGAAATTACGCCCGTCGCAAAATCTATTACTATTTCACGAAAACTATTCATGATAAACACCCACTTTAATAGTTTAAAATCTTGAAAATTACTACTCTTATGCTCAATTGTACAGTAGCTTAGTTTAAGCTGCAAGCTTATCTTAAGTTAGCTAGATTGAATTGTTTGGTGTATTCGAATCATCAATCGCGGCCTGGGCTGGGGTTACATCATCGCGAGGGTTAGGCTGGCTAGAAAGATCACTATTTGGGCTAGGTCGCGCGGCATGCTGGGGGGGAGTCGGCGGGGCAATATTTACTAGAGTTGATGGCTGCTGATTATCTGTGGATTGAGGCGGTGTCTCGGCTTCTACTAGGGAAGGTTTTATTTTAGTCTGAGCTGGGTCTTGATTCGACTTAGAGTCATTGACGCTAGAATCTTCAAAAGCTATTTGGTCTGATTGCGGCGACTGAGCTTCTGGGCTAGAATCATCTGGGTCGTTAGACTGAGAACTTAAGCTTTTTAATATTTCAGCATTAACCTCAGCTTTTGGACGACCGTATTTACTACGAGAAAGCTGTCTCATGGCAGACTGCAATTCTTTATTTATTACACCGTCATCGATCGGTGGGTCACCCTTCATACTAAATGGCGCTATTGGCCTACCGTTAGCAATTATCTTGGCAGCTGAATACCGATTTGGGATATTTGATATATCTGTCGCACTAAATTGGGGTGCAAAAACTTTGGTAATATATTCGGCATCTTCATTACCAACACGGTAGACAATCATAGAGCCAACGTTACCAAAAACAGCATTTCTAATCTGTTCATCAATTTGCTCAATATACTGGTTGGCGACAATAAGATTGAAATGATATTTACGAGCTTCTGAGAGGATAGTCGCAAAACTATCAGTGGCAATATTCTGAAATTCGTCTACGTAAAGAGCGAAGTCGACGCGATCATCTTCGGGCGTGTCAGCTCTACTCATTGCTGCCATTTGTAGCTTTATGACAAATATCATTCCTAGAAGCTTGGCGTTGACTTCACCCATCATTCCTTTACTCAAATTCACAATTAATATCTTGTTATTGTCCATAATATTTCGAAAATTAAGTGATGATTTTTTTTGGCCCATAATATTACGGAGCATCTCGTTTTGGGCAACAGCTCCGAATTTTGAGGCAAAATATCCTAGCATTTCAGATTTACTATGAGCATTGGTTTGACCCATCTCTCCCACCCAAAAATCCTGAACTGTTGGGTCGGTAACATGCTTAAATTTCTTTTTTAAAAACTCATCATCGGTGAATACTTTTGGTATCTCTATAAAAGTGCCGCCCTCAGGGTCAGCCATAACTGTTAGGGCAGCATTACGAAACCAATTATTAAACTGAGGGCCAACTATACCTTGATTTAGAGGATCATATACTTTTTGAAGCATTGAGGTAGCCTCTTGAACTAAAAAATCTCTTTGTTCAGGCTTATTACGGTCGTATTCCATAATGTTTAGACCCAGTGGGAAATCTGTATCCCCAGGTGAAAAATAAATAACATCTTCGGCTCTTTCAGCTGGAATTCTACCAAGTAACTTTTCAGCCTCATCACCATTTGGGTCAATAAAACAAAAACCTTTGCCAGATTTAGCATCTTGTAGCATTAAGTTTGTCAGCATTGTTGATTTACCTGTACCAGTCTGCCCAATGCAGTATATGTGGCGTCTCTTATCTTCTTGAGTTATAAATATTGGTGTTTCAACTCCCCGATATCTGTTTGTTCCAAGTCTTAAACCCTCGGTTGGCAAGCCAGATGGAGCTGGTACTTCTTTAGCAGCTGTTCGGTCGATACTTGTAGATATCCCTATACTCTCACTGGGCAAGTGAAAGATTGTTGCCAGCTCTGTTGAGTTTAAAACCATTTTGTCATCTTTAGCAGGAAAAAATCTAAAAATATAGTCAGTCGCTACATCTTGTGGCTTGGCAGATTTAAACTTAAAACTATTTGAGCCTCCTTGACTTAGCTGGGCAAATCCCAATGTTAAATCTTGCAATATTACCTTGGTTCTTACCAAATCATCAGAGCTTGCTACGAGCCTGATTTTAGTTTCAAAAACCGGTGATTTAGCTTTTTGATCAATCGACTCAGCCTTCTTTTGATCAAGAGAGTCAATTTGTTTGGGTTCTTTATTGCTAGTTCCTTCTTCAGATTTTGTCTTAAAAGGAGTTCTGAGTATCTCTACCAAAAAATCTAGGAACTTATTTCCGCCACTTTTAGTAGATTTTTTATTTGGGTCGAGAATATTTTTGGCATATGAGATTGATTTCTTAGCCCATATTGGCTTGGCTGGTCTTATCATTATTTGAATTGCTGCCCCCTCGTGGTCAGCTAGACTAGAAAGGCCAGAGAGCATTCCCGACATTGCATCGGAATCAGATTCCTTATAGGTACTTATTGGCAAGTAGCTGATCTTATCAAGCTCAATACTTCCTCCAGCGACTCCGTCTATCTTGCTTTTTTCAGAAAATATATTTACTTCTTCAGCTTTTTCTATTTGAATGTCCGGATAGCCAGAACTCAAAGACTTCTGGGCAGCACTTAGAAGGGTGGCTGGGACAACTGTATAAAAGCTTATTGTCTTACCTTCAGCGACTATTTCAAAGGCCATGTGTTTTTTTCCGTAGTACTTAGACTTCTCTGCAGCCACGCCAGAAAGTAAGTTGAATACTCCCTCAGCCTTAGCGATATTTTCTTTCATTTGCTCGCGCATATCTTTATTGCCTTCGTCTTTTTCTTGCGGCGGCAGCTTAAGAAGTAGCGGAACCATCTTGAGTGAACGCTCGATGTCTTTGGCTCTTCTGGAAATTTTTCTATACCAAAAATAGCCAATAGTTGAGACAATAGCCAAAAAAATAGCTAGTAGCAAAGTCATGAAAATTATGAATTGACTCATGGCAAACCTACGTAACGTCTAAATTAAAGCGCTTTTTTAAATAAATGCGAGACATGTCATGCTGCTGGTCGTCTTCGTTTTTAGGATCTTGGTTGTTTTCGTCAATAATCTTTTCGGCCTGATCTACCCAGGTTTTCTCAATCAGGTCGTCATCACCAGCATCGAGTAAAGCAACTTTTTCAGAATGAATCTTTCTGGCTGTGGGGGCGCCGGTATGCACCTCGTCACTAGCAACCACAGCTGGGGTGACCTGAGCCGCCGGGGAAGAAGGAGCGGTGACTGTTGGTTGTGAGCTACTTGAGGCTGTTGAATTTACATTTGCCTCTCCAGCTGAAATAGTATTTTCAGTTACTGACAATTCTGAGCTAGGCGCTGAATGAGGCAAATTACTATCTGGAGTTAAGATGTTTGGAGATTTTGAAGCTGAATTTAGGGGTGGATTCATAGCTCAATTATAGCAGTTATGCTCCAATTTGCTATAGCTAAACCTCATTAGCTCAAAAACTAGCTGTGCACCCACACCGGTGTGCCCACTGTGGACCAGCCATACAAAAATGCAGCCGAGCTTTTGGGCATGTTGACGCAGCCGTGGCTACCGCCATAGTAGTAGTCTTGACCGCCGAAGCTAGACCTCCAGTCAGCATCATGTAGTCCTTGGCCGCCGTTAAACGGCATCCAGTAGTCAACATAGACGTTGTATGACCAGCCATACTGACTACCATTAAGATACCTACTGCGCTCTTTTGCATATATAGAGAAGAGACCATTTTGAGTAGGGAAGCCATCCCCAGTCGCACCACTTGTTATCGAAGTAGTAAACACTACCTGTCCGTCTTGCCAGGCCCAGAGGCGCTGGCGAGAGATAGATATTTCGATGTACTGACTGTAGCCAAGACCTCCTGTTCCGCCGAGCTGAAAGGTTTCTGTTTTAAATGGTACTGGCGAGGCAGAAATTGAGTAATTTAAATCTTTATTTTGCTGTAGTGATAAAAATATTGAATCTATTATTGGGCCTTGATCAATAGCTAGACCATCGCTTCCTTCACGCTCAACTGTTGAGGTGCCATTTGCAATTACGACCTTTTTACTTTTGGCGGCTACGTTTATTTGATTCGCTATAGACTGCACGTAACCAGCAACTTGCTCGCGAGAAATACTAGTTTTAAGCTGTGCAGTGCCATCTTCAGCTAAGACCTCATTGAAAACAATCATATACCCAATAGCCTCTTTGCTGGCGTTATATGACTTGCCATTGTAGACACCAACTACTGACCCCTGCAAATATTTTTCTGCTTCAGATTTGGCACTTGCTGTTTGGGAAGAGAGTATTGCGGCCTTCACTACCTGAGGCGTCAAGGTCAAATTTTGATCCTGGGCACTGCTCATGGCATCAGTTAGAGATTTGTTCAGGAATTTTTGATCAACTCTCAAGCCGTCAGAATCGTCCACAACAGTCACCGCGCCATTTTCAATTTTTAAACTGGCATTGGTTGCATCTTTACCAATCGATCTTACAATTGACGAGGTAAAGTTTTTAAGTTTGTTTTGGTCAATATTGTAAGCAAATTTTATTTGACCATTCTTACTTGCCTCAAATAAACTAGAGATAGAGAATTTAGCAGAACGACCAACTTCATAAGCCGTGTCTGCCGTTGTAGTCAAATCATATTTGGCGCCTAACTCAGTGTTTGTTGCTTTAAATGAGTTATCGCCGACCTTAATATCAAAATTTCTCTCTAGATTTAGTTTCTTCACGAAGCTGTACACTTGAGATCTAGACATATAGCTGACATTATTACCGGCAATAGAAACGCCTGGCATCACTCTTCCCACAGTCAGGGCAGAAACCAAAAGATCTGCCAGGCATACTGCTAAAATAAAAGCGACAACTACAAAGTTTATTCTGGCTAATCTACTCGGCTTCTGTCCCGAATAGGACATAAACTTTGGTAGATGCAGTCTATGGGAATGGGTATTTTTGTTTTCCATAAGCTTTATGCTTATTATTATACATCTTATGCTCTATAAATTACTAGTTAAGAACTATAACTAGACTAGACTAGCTTATATTTACCAACAAGCCGAGAGGACTTTAGGGAAGCTAGTAATTTAGTAGTGGCCTGAGTTATTTGTTGTTGAGATGGTTGCGGCCCGCAGTCAAGCCAGACTCTGAAGCTCAGTCTTTTTCTATTTTCTATTTTAAGTCTGTCGTCACTAAAATTGGCCACAAACTCTAACTTGATAAGCTCATTTTTAATCTGCAGTGTATCTACAACATCTTGCCATTGGCAAGATTTATCTACCTCAATAGTAAAATCTCTTTGCAAATAGCTATAAGTCGCTACATTAGCTGCAACACGTTCTTTGCTTGTTATAATATCTTCTACAACTATTATCTCGCAATAACTTACCTCACCCGTGAATTTATAGTGCCTAAGTAGACTGGGTTGCACTTGCCCTAGTTTACCAATACTTAAGCCGTCGACCTCAATATCAGCGCATCTGCCCTCAATATAATTTTCATAATTATTATTTACAATTCTTAAGTTCCAAGAATACTTTTCAGACAGAGACCTTATAAGAGATAGGAGTTTTATTGTCGAATTAGCTCCCACGCTGGTAATAGCCAGCCTCCAGGACTCTTGTTTGCCATCTTTTTGTTTCGAGTCTTTATGATAAACCCTAGAAAGCTCAAATAAACCAAACTGCTTCTGCCAATAGCTTCTGTTATTTGACACCACCTGTAAATGACTCATCATAATACTGCTTCGTAAATATTCTTGCTCGATTGACAGTGGATTTATCACCTTCAGATGATTAGCTTCCTCAAGACCGCTGGCTCTAATATTTTTCTGACTTACAAAAGAATAAGTCATTATTTCAAATAGCCCCTGACTCACCAGATATTCCCTGAGACCATCTAGTCTTAAAACTAGCTGATGAAGACCGGTCTGAGTAGGGGGTAGTTGCGGTAAAGTTGCAGGAATATTTTCATAACCAAAAATCTTTGCCGCTTCTTCATATAAGTCTTGCTCAATTGTGACATCGCCACGCCACCACGGGCAGGTTATTGCAATGATATGATTAAAGCTAGTGATATAGCGGCGAGCACCTTTATAGCTTGGATTATTTGTAAAATTCTCAACACTAGTAAACCTAACCCCGCCAGATTTCAGCTTTTTATAGTGACCTGTTTTTTTGTCATAGTCATACTCTGAAGACTCCAAGACCTTATTACCAGAAACTACCATGCCGACATGCCCAATGTCGCCTCTATCACTTGCAGAAATTTTATCCCAGTGTCCAGAGTAAAAAAGAAGATCGCCAGGCTTCAAATCATCTAGCTCTACAGCTTTACCGTTATCAAACTGCTGCTTCGCGGTATGGCCAATTGCCACTCCAATTTTAGAGTATATTCTCTCGGTCAAGTACGAGCAATCAAATTTTGCCTCACCGTTTAGCTTGAAGCTAGCCCCCAAAAGGTATGGTTTGCCTAGGTGCTTCTTGGCCTCACTACTTAGTGAAAAATGTTCTGCACCGAAACCTCTAGACCTTAAGCCTAAAACAAGTTTTTTCTGATCAATCTTTACACCCAAAAACTTTTCTAGTACCCGTAGTCTTAGGCCCAAAAATTGTATCCATGGCCACTCATTGAGCTGATCGTTTGGGCTTTCTACTAGCTTAGCAGAACAAATTGTCTGAAACAGATATATTAATCTTTTCATAGCAAAATCTTGAAGGGGGAGCGGTAGTCCTTTTTCAAATCTACCACTTGCTTCAGTTCTTATGCCATGCCTTAGTGCACTTCGGCGGACAGTAGTTTTATCAAAATTAGCAACTTCTAGAAAGATACTACGAGTTGATTCATCCACCTCAGTACTAGACCCACCCATAACTCCAGCTAAAGAAAGTGGCCCGTTGCGATCAACAATCACCAAATCTGCTTTGGTGAGACTTATATTGGTACCATTTAAAGCAGGGAGTTGCTCACCATTCTTGGCAAACCTTAACTGTACAATACCTGTTAATTTTGATTCGTCATAAGCGTGAGAAGGTTGACCGGTCTCGAGCATGACGAAGTTTGTAATATCTACAACACAGTTGACAGACCTTAGACCGGCCGCCTCTAAGTTATCCACAATCCATTCTGGGGTTGTTGTAGATTTTGCAATTGAAAGCTTAGCTGATATAAATCGCCTACACTCCCCGGCTTCTTTAATTTTTACAACTGCGGCGTCTAAATACTTTATTTCTGATATTTTTGGTTGCTTAATTAGACCTAAATCTGAATTAGCTGATATTTCTCTACTCAGGCCAATAATAGAAAGCATATCCCAACGGTTCGCAGGGGTCTTAATGTCCACGATATCACCTATTGTTTCTATGTCGCACAATGATATGCCAGTGGGTAGGCTAGGGTCTAGCTCAAGTATGCCATTGTGATCTTCAGATATTCCAAGCTCTTTTCCAGAACATAACATCCCAGCTGATTTCTGAGCTCGGATTACGACTTTCTCAATCTTGCTGCCATCTGCCAAAACTGATTTTGGCTTGGCGTATGCAACAATCATTCCAACTTTTAGATTGTTTGCGCCGCAAACCACTTCAGCAGTTTTACCAGCAAATGAAATTCTAGCTAGTTTTAGCCTGTCTGCGTTTGGGTGATGACTTAGCTTGACTATTTTTGCCGACACGATATTATCGTCTATTTTACTGGCTAAAAATATTTCCTCTACCTCAACCTCGGTTCTCTCCAAGGCTTCTACCATCTGTTGAGTTGTCAATTTTTTGGGTAAATATTCATTTACTGAATTAACAGATAGTCTCATCTCTAAAATTGCTCCAAGAAACTTAGCCTAGGTCGCCACAGCTCTCTAAGATCAGTAAGTCCATATTTAATATTAGCCAGCCGCTCAACTCCCCAGCCAAAAGCAAAGCCCGAATACATATTTGGGTCAATACCACCGTTTATCAGTACTTGAGGGTGAATCATTCCAGCGCCCCCTAGTTCTAGCCATTTGCCTCGATATTTGCAGTCAAGCTCTACTGAAGGCTCTGTGTAAGGAAAATAACTTGCCCGAAATCTTATGTCTGCATCTTCTCCCAGTAAGCCTCGAACCACCTTAAGTAAGGTGCCTTTCAAGTCTGATATCGAAACCCTCTCTCCCACTACTAAGCCTTCTAGTTGATAAAATGACCAGATGTGAGTAGAGTCTTCATCCTCGTTTCTAAAGACCCTACCAGGAACAATTATCTTAAATGGAGGCTTGTTATTTTCCATAAATCTAATCTGCGTGCCAGAAGTATGAGTTCTGGGAATCAAGTTCAAATCATTACTTTCAATATAAAAAGTATCTTGCATTTCTCTGGCGGGGTGACTTTTTGGCATATTTAGAGCTTCAAAGTTATACCAGTCAGTCTCTATTTCATCACTGTCTACTATTGCAAAGCCCAGCGATGAAAATATACTGTAAGAATCAGATAGTATTTGACTTGTAGGGTGTTTGTGGCCAAAGCCCGAAGTAAGGCTATTAGCTGGCTCACTTAGATCAAAAAGCTCATACTCAGCCCCTTGCGATAGCCTATTCGTAGCTAATTTGTAGAAATCATCTAGTCTTAGCTTTGAGCTGTTGAGATTTTTACCAAGTTCAGCACGCTGGTCGCCATCGAGGCTAGCAAGCCGTTTAAATTCTAACTGTAACAGGCTGTTTTTACCTAAATAAAGAGCCTTAGCTGAATCTAGGTCGGCTTTATTACCTACAAGTTTGAAGGCCTGTTCTGCACTATAAACTATTTGCTTTAAGTTATCGATATTAGACATTGTCTTTTTTGAGGCGGTCATACAATTAACCTACCACTAAGCCTTTCTAGTCCTTAGTATAACTTCTATAGCAAGAGCAGTTATTAGAAAAAGCACTAAATCTCTGAGCTCAAAACTTCTAAAGCTTGAAAGGGCTAGTAATACAGTTATGGTGAAACCTAATAATAACCCTGTTCTCAGTGACAGCTGCAAGCAACGCCGCGGCTGAGAGCTGTTATCATTTCTCTTAAGCTTGAATAAGAAATCTAACAGTGTCGTCAAGCTAGATACTAGCACCAGTACTGTCAAGAACCAAAAAGTCATAGAGCCGGGGCCTAGTTGCTTAGGGGTATAGCTCATAGTTGTATAAGTCAGAATCGCTAGTGATGCAAGCGAAAGCACAGAAAGACTAAAAATAGTGAGAGAAATAAACTTATTTTTCATATATATACTTAATACTCCCTATTATCTGATAAATAGCTAAATAAGTACAGTATTATCACTAAAATTCCATATATAACAAAAAGTGTGCTCTAATAATGAACACTAAAAATATTACCTTCAGATGAAGAACCCGAGTGAGCTATTTATTTACTCAAAAAATTTAAGCTAAGAATTGGCGCAGAATTAGTTAATTTATTGACTGTGGTGTGTCACCGCCAAGACGTTGCCCGGTATAATAAATCACGAAATCTTGCAGTAGCGAAGAAATGTAGTACTGCCTATTTCTAGCCAGCTGTGGATAACGGTGTATAAGTTCCCAAAATGATGTCGGTGCTCTTTGACAGATTTATTATTATAAATATCGTTTTGTCAGAAAATACCGACATTATTGTTACTATAAAAAAGCTAGCTGCTATGCACGGCTGCGATGAGCTATAAAACTACCGGCCAAATGCTCACTGAAGCCATGGGCTAATTATTTTTTTATACAAAAAAAACCACCATTGGTTATGGTGGCTAAAGCTGAGTGCATGGTTACGGGCCAACGTATCTGCCCTAAAAAAGTAAACTTTAATTGGCACACGCTGGCCCGATGATAGATCTAGAGAAAAACCCTAGAACTAAGAAAATTTGTTGTCAATTCATGGTGTGCTTAAAACTAGCACGGCTGCCATGGTTGACAACTTCCCAACCGCCCATATGGTAGTACAACCAGGCTTAAAACTCCACTTTATAGAGTCTTAAGCCTGGTCGCCTCCGGCGGATCGATGGTCATCATACACTTTCATAAAGGTACAAAACATTAAAAGTGACGAAAATAACCCTCGGACAGTAGGGAAAATCTGGCCATAAAAAGCAAGGGGGTTGCTTTTTATGATCCAGGTCTTCCCTACTGATTAAGCGAAAGTACTTGTATGAGATCTAGTACAATCTAGTTGGCTTGAAAAAAGATATGTGTGGCATATATTTTATTTTTGTATTTATTTATTAAAGAACTATGAACCCATTGTATCAAATACTTATGCTTATGTCAATAGTTTTTGTCATGTTTACTACACTCCAATCTGTTGGCGTATAAAGACTTATTTACAACAATCCTAGTTTATTTTTGACTTCCACGAGCTTTGCACTCGCGATTTGCTGAGCTTTTGCAGTTCCCTCGCTGACAATCTGCTCGAGATTAGTCTTGTCGCCATAAAAGCCCTCAAAGCTGCTCTGTAGCTTTGCTAGATGTTTTGAGACTAGGCTAGCTAAATCTGATTTAAACTCACCATAACCCCTATCTTGGTACTGTTGCTGTACTTCAGTTACATCTTTTCCGGAAAACCCTGCGTAGATTTGAATCAAGTTGCTAATGGCTGGCTTGCTCTCACTAAGCTCAACACTACTTCCTGAGTCAGTTACTGCGCGCATTATCTTATCTGTTACAGACTTAGAGTCTTCCAATAAGAGTATATTACCAGACTGGTTTGCATCACTTTTGCTCATTTTCTTGTCTGGGTCTTGAAGGCTCATTACTCTTGCACCAACCCTCCTAATGACAGGCTCTGGTACAACAAATGTATCGCCATATATATTATTGAATCTCAAAGCAATGTCTCGAGCTAGCTCAACGTGCTGTTTTTGATCTTCCCCAACGGGCACATGTGTGGCCCCATATAGCAATATGTCTGCAGTCATCAGTACCGGGTAAGTGAAAAGTGCAGCGATTTGACCTTCTGAACCTGACTTAGTACTTTTATCTTTAAACTGAGTTTGTCTAGAAAGCTCGCCCATTGTTACAAAATTATTAAGTATCCAGCAAAGTTCTGAGTTAGCTGGTACGGTTGACTGAACATACAAGATTGATTTTTCTGGGTCTATCCCGGCCGCTAAGTACATAGCAATCAGCGCATAAGTCTCATCTCTAAGCTTTTCAGGGTCAGGCCTAGAGTTTAAAGAATGCAGATTCGGTACGAAATAAATCGCCTTACCCTGTGACTGAAGATCAACGCAGGGCTGGATGGCTCCTAAGTAATTACCTATGTGTAGAGCTCCTGTAGCCTGTATTCCAGAAAGATATGTATTCATAAGCAAATTATATCACAACTAATCGTTTAAGTGAGGCTTGTCTATCACTAGGGGCTCAACCGAAGGCTCTGTTGAAGCAATTTTTACTACGTCTTTGTCTATTTTCTTAAGTTCTTTATGGGCTGTATTGTAGTGATTAACAGTAGTACCAAGAGAGTTGCCAAGCTTATGCATAAATTCATCATAATTATCAATGTGACGGCCAAGCTGACCAACACGCTTTTGGATTTCTTTTGCTTGTTCTTCAATCTGCAAACCTCTTAAGCCTTGCATTACAGTCTGCAAATAAGCCATAAATGATGTCGGTGAAACAATAATAACTCTTTTTTCCCTAAAAGCGTACTCGATTAGATCTTTTGAGCTGGTCTGAATTGCCCCAATTTTGTTAACCAGTAAATCATAATAGATAGCCTCAGAAGGTATGAACATAAATGCGAAATCCATAGTATTTTCATTTGGTCTTATGTATTTGGAAGTTTCGTCTATTCGGGTCTTTAAGTCTGACTTGAATATTTTTATAATAGCATCTCTTCGCGTCTTGTCTTTTTCATCTACCAAGCGGTTATAGTTCTCAAGAGAAAATTTTGAGTCCACTGGTAATATTTTGCCCTTATCAAGAAATATTGCAGCGTCTACTGCATCACCGTTCTCGAACTTATACTGAAGCGAGAAGCCACCTGGAGGCAAAACGTTTTCTAGCACTTGCCCCAAGTAGTACTCACCCAAAACGCCACGCTGCTTAGGGTTTGATAAGACATTTTGTAGCGTTTTTAGCTCATCTGCAACGTCTACTACTCTTTTGTTAGTTTCGTCGAGCTTAGTAAGCCTATGAGTTACATCAGTAATTATCTTATGCGACTCACTCATCTGTTTGTGCAGACTTTCTTGCATTGAGCTGTTGTTGCGATCTAGGCGCTCATGCATCGCTTCTTGTGTTTGGGCGATTTGTTGGCTCATACCCTGAATATCTTGCTTGAGCATACCGACACTGCTATCAGATTTTAAGCTGGTCAGGCGAGAATTAAAAAACACACTTAACGCCACGAAGCCGATCAGCATAATAAGAATTAAAACTACCAGTAAGACAACTATCATAAGCTTATTATACATCTATCGCAGACGAACACAAGCCGAATTTATACTATTTATCCGTTCAAAACTCTTCTGTCAAAAGACGCTTCAGGGTTTTATAAACAGCCAAGACAAAAAAAACAAATGTTATTATCAAAAGACCAGTTTGAAGATAAATAAAAGTCAGAAATAGTATACCGCCGGGAGTTGATTCACCAGTAAAAAATACGCTGTATATCAAGAACTTTACTAGTTCAGAAGCCAGATAAGCTGCAAGAGCGTAAATCAAATACCTTTTAGCCTGGCTAAGCGCTATCTTCTTCATTCTTTCTCGAGATCTAATCTTAGCTTTTTGAGCTCTATTGTAAGCTGAGCTGGATAGGCTTTTTGTGCTTCCGGATGAAGTGTTACTTCTCTTAACAGAACGCTTTTGCTTATTCATGGTATTATTATGGCAAATTTCTTAAATCATTTCAAGACAGGCCAGCGAATTAAAGCATTTTATATTTAAAATTTTTATATTTCAAGATTTTAGTTAAATCCATTTATTTTAGTACTTATTGATATTTTAGCTTTGCAACGGGAAAATATTGTTAGCAAGTAGCTACCCAGTAGAACAAATATTATATTCGACCCATCCACCAGGCTGATTTTATAATTTTGCCGCTTAGCCGTCTGGCAGGGCGTCTTTTTACAAGCTGTGGCGAATCATAGTATTTGCTTACCACTGTCAACCAGTTGTCTTTTAGCCATTTTTGCTGATACAAATAGAGGTCTTCTAAGCCTCTTTCAGCAAATTCTTTTTTTATGACTCCTCCACTGTGGGGGTGTTTCTGTTTTTTCTGGAGTGGTGAGTTAAAGCCATGGGCATAATGGGTCATCTCATGTACTATTGTTGCTTTTATAATTTCTTCTGGCACATCAAGGTCTTGATATATAGAATTTATTGTAATAACAGAAGTAGAACCGTCTTTGTCAAGCTTGAGTGAGCCTAGTCTTCGAGCGGCTTTTCGACCATAGACAATCCTGACGTCATTGAGTTGCGCGATATCATCAAAATGTTGGTGCCAAATTTTGCTCAAGAGCTCAATTAGCCACTCTTCATCACGGTAGCTATTGGCAACAAGCATTTTTTTGCTCATACTAGCTTCTCAAATTTTACTCTGCTGCCACCTGCATCTAAAAAGTCGCCATTTCTGATACCCTGACAGACCTTTTCTAGCAACTTATGAGTCTTGCTGTGATCTATTACTTTGCTGCTAGCCAAAATATCATGCTCAACAAAGTATAGACTCATACTATCAACCGGGCTTTGGTGGGTTTTCTCCCAGGCCATTGCGTAGATTTTCATCTGAATACTGTCATTTAGCTTGATTTGAGCGGCTTTCATGGTGTCCACTGCTCCAGTCTTAAAGTCGCGTACTTCAATCTTACCTTTTCTGTCAAACACTGCATCGTATCGACCGGTAATTTTTATCTTATGCTGGTCAATCTTGAGCTGGAACTCTTTTTCAATATGCTCTGGGACGTCATTTTTCTGTTGTTCACGGGTATAGAACTTTTGGAGTACTTTTTTGCCTCTTTCTAGCTGGTCTTTCTCATGCTGGAGCGACATAAAGCCTTCGCTGCTCCAGCTGTTTTGATAAACTTGATACAATTCGTTGATATTAATATTTTTTCTTTGTAATCTTGCCAAATAGTAAGTCTCTATCGCAGCGTGAATGGCAGAGCCGTAGATTAGGGTATGGAAAGGTCCTTTTGGCAGACTCAAGACATGAAAATACCAGAATTCCTTAGGCGAATATAGGTAATCTGAGATTTGACCAGTTGTCATATGTAACCAGCCATCGTTATCTATAAATCTGGCAAGTGGGTCTTTTGTACTGACAGGAAGTTTCTCAAAGTTTTTTAAGACCGCTAGATCAACAGTTTTGATACTCTTGGGTAGCTGATAGCTCTGGCCGGTTGTCTCCTTGATAAAGCGTGATGGCTTTTTAAGTCTTTTGCCACCATGGTCAAAAGATGAGCTTAAATAAAGATATTGTTTAGCTCTAGTTATTGCAACATAAAAAAGCCTTCTCTCTTCAAACATATGCCAAGGCACGTCTTCTTCGCTTTTTTGCAAAAGACCATCTGGTAGCTTGATTTTATCAGATCTATTTTTAGCTGGAAATGTAAGCTCTGTTAGGTCAATAACGCAGACTGCAGTAAATTCTAGCCCTTTGGCCTTATGAATAGTCATTATACTGACTGAGTCACTATCAAGCGGTGAAACTTGAATTTTTATATCAGTGTCTGTCTCTTTGACGCCTACCAGATAGCTCCAAAGTGCATAAATGTGTGGGTCACTGTTAGCTCTTTCGAAGTCTTTGACCAGACTAAAAAACTGAGTGATATTTTGAATCTTAATAACCGCAGATGAGTCGCTTTGGGCAAGCTTTACTAGTCTGTCGAGATACCCAGAGGCCTTCAGGAAATCATATACTACTGTTCCTGCGCTGCCGGCTTGGGCAGAAGCCCTAAAGCTTGAAATAATATTTAGGACAGCCGTAATTGCTTCTGGTAGGTCTTTTTGATCACGTAGATAGGATTCTAGGGGTTGGTGTACTCTGTTAGCTCGGGCGCTGTATTCAGCTATTTGTTCTAAAGCAATCTGGTAAAGATCTGAGGCCAGTAAGCCATATAGAGCAACAGATGCACTAGGGTCTGACAAAATATGAATAAAGTTGACAAGTACTTTTATCTCGGCTTGATCGAAAAGATTTTGACTTTCTGAAACCACAAAAGGAATGGATTGTTTTTGAAGAGCCTGAGCCACCTCTATTGCCTGATTATTAGTACGAAGCAATACAGCAATCTCTGAAAAAGGTATTTTTTGATCTTGATTGTAAGAAAGAATCTTTTCTGCAAGTCTTGTCATTTCTAAAGGTAACGTGTCAGATGTTGTGACAACTACATCAGAAGCTATTTTCTTGTCCCCTAGCAGTTTTTTACTGATATTATTCTCTATTTCTAGCCTGTAGGGGTTATTATTCTGAATAAGCTGATACGACGCGTCAAGAATTTTCTGACTAGAGCGGTAGTTATTTTTTAGCACTATCTGTACGGCTTTTGGGAAATCACGAGTAAAATTCAAAATATTTGATATTGCAGCACCCCGAAAGCCATAAATAGACTGGTCATCATCACCTACAACCATGATGTTTTGGTGTTTTTTTGACAACAACTTAAGCAAGGAGCTTTGCGAGAAATTGGTATCCTGGTATTCATCTACCAATATATATTGATATTTTTTCTGGAGGCAATCTAGTACTTTTGGAAAATCAGTAAGTAGGCTAATAACAAGCATTATTTGGTCGCCATAGTCAATCATAGATTTTTGTAAGCAGCTTGCCTGATAGGCTGTATAAACTTCAGAAAGATCACGAATTCGCTGGGCTTCTGTGGCTTCTTCTTTTTTAATTTGACTCTTTGCGAATTTGGCGAAATCTTTAGCAGATATATTTTCGTCTTTAAGCCTCGATATTGCCTGTAGCAAGGCATTTGAAAAGCTGAAAGGGTCTGATGGTTTCTTGTAATAGCTAAGACTTATGCTGTCTAATACCTCTCTCATGACAATTGACTGCTGAAAACTAGACATCACAACAAAATCTGAGGCCAAGCCAAGCTCAAAGCCAAATTCCCTTAAGATTTTGTCTCCAAGTGCGTGAAAAGTCAAAATGTCACTGTCAACATAGCCGAAAGGCAAGAGCCGCTCTACTCTGTCTTGCATTTCCGTCGCGGCTTTTTCAGTGAATGTTAAAGCTAAAATAGATTCGGCAGCTATTTTTTCTGATTGCAAAAGCCGTGCTATCCGCATGCTTATAACAGCAGTCTTGCCAGTTCCAGCCCCAGCAACCACCAAGGCCGGGCCGTTGACATGAAAAACAGCTTGCTTTTGAGCAGCGTTGAGTCGTGTTAAATTTCCCATACTTACTAATAAGTATACCCCGAACATAGCTCTGGTGGTAGCCACTTAGAGGTGCTATGCTAAAAGCACAAACTTTAGTGAGGTATAAGCCCATGCAGCATTTTCAGCTCATCAAGCCTAGCTCTAGCTCAGATGAACACAGCAAGACTTTTGTATATAGTTTTGCAGCACAAACGCCGCAAGCATCAAGTGATGAAAACATATACATTATTCTAACAATATGGTCTCCCCCTCCAGATTTAGAGCAAATAGCCAGACATATAGAGGAGGTTTTCTCAAGTACTTTTTATGAAGAGTCTGACCAAGACTCGGCTAAACTTCGCTACAAAAAATCTATTCAGGCTGTAAACAATGGTCTTGCTGATCTAAATAGCTATTACGAGCGGCTAGAAGCCCGTTTCCACCTAGAAGGGCTAATTGCTGTGATATCAAAAGAAAACTTGGTCATTAGCAGCTGTGGTGATGTTTCAGCTTATCAAAAAGACCCCAGTCAAACCACAGCACTTATCGATAAGCCAAAGTTCCAGAGTCTGCATAACCAGTTTGGTTCTCTCTACAGCTGTAAAGTCGCCCGCCTTGATAAAATACTTTTACTGAGCGCTAGATTCTCAGATCACATCCCCAAAAAAGTAGTGTACTCTCTACTGCAGCCAGAAGCGGCATTAAGCTATAGCGAGTTTGACAGCACTGTAAAGTCCCTAAATAACAACCATCTTGGAGCAATCTGGATCGAACAGTCTCCAAAACTTGAAGAATCAACTGAAAGCCCTATTCTAGTCTCAACCCTAGGCTCTGATAACCAACAAAGTTTTAGTAAACTAGAAAAGACTACCACCTCTATTAGCTTTACAGTAGCCAATGCCATGGCTGTTGTAAAAAAGTCTATAAAAAATAAGTTAGCGAGTATCACCAGTCCTAATTTTATAGATAGCTCGAAAAAAATATTCAAGAAAATGTGGAATAACTTATGGATAAAATACATCAACCCAAGGCCAGCTTTGTTTATTTCTGGCCTGGCGATGCTTGTTTTGATAACCATATTTATAGTGGCTTATCTTAATTGGTACAACCCACAGGCCCAAAACCTTAAAAAAACCTACTTCAGTTTCGAGCAAGGCATAGAAAAGGCCAAATCGCAGCTTGCTAGTCAGCAAAATACTGAAGCCCTACAAACTTTATCTGAAATTAGTAGTTCCATAAATCAGTTGCCAGCAAAAGATTTAAAATCCCTTGAAGCTATCTTGGCACAGTCAAAAAAGCCTAGCCTAGAACAGCTAAGGCTTTCAATACTTTCTTTAGAAGACAAAATAGCTGGTATCACTAGGATCGATCCTATCGATGTTTACCAAAGCCCTGTAGCAGGTACTAACTACAACTTACTTACCAAACTTGAAGAAACAATTTATGCTCTAGACAATTCTTCTGGGTCAGTTTTATCGCTTAAGTCTGGGAACGCTAAAATAATTGCTACCGAGACGGTCTTAAAAAATAGCTTAGGCCTAACTGCTAGTTTGGCATCTAACTCTATCTACGCTCTGACTACAGATTCTGTCTATCAGATTAGGCCGTCTGGTACAGTTACAAAGCCAAGTTCCGCCTCTGAGTGGCCTAGCTCTGAATCAATTTCATCTTATCTTAACAATATCTACCTTCTTAGCACTCAAGACAGCCAGATTTACCGATATACCAAGACCCCTACGGGCTTTAGTTCAAAAATAGCTTACCTGAAAGAGCCCTCTACTGGCTTACTTGCCGGTTCCGTCAGCACCTCAGTCAATGGCAACATATTTGTAGCCAAAAGAAATGGCGACATATTACTCTTTGACAAAGGGCTACAAAAAGAATTTAGTGTCATAAATAAGCCACTCGACCAAATAGATATCAACTCTATTGTGTACTTAGACTCGCCAGAACGACTAGTACTGCTCAATCCAGCTAAGAAAGCTTTCATTGTACTGAGCTTAAATGAAGCAGGTGCGGAATACTCAAAAGAGATTATTGTAAATACAACATCAGACGTTTCTAGCTTTAATTACAGCCCTGAAGACAAGAGTGTATATTTTACAACAGCTAATTCAATAAAGAAGTTCGAACTAAAATAGCTCTACATTTTAGCTGGCAGCTTTAGCCCTAAGACCTCAAAGCAGGTCTCTATGACTCGTAAGGTGGTGTTATTTATGATTAGTCTAGAGCTAGAGACCTGACCTTCCTCCACAACTCGGTGAGTATGATAGAAGCTGTTGTACATTCGGCATAATTCATAGCAATAGTTAGCGATATTACTGGGGTCAAAGCCGCTGAGTGCCGCGCTAAATACTTCGTTTGCCCGACTAATCTGCAGAATTAGTGCTATTTCGACCGAATCTAGAGCGGCACTGCTTGCCACAGGAAGTGCTATCTGCTGTTGGCTAAGTCGACTAATCGCTTGCATGCGAACCGCACTATAAGCCAGATAGGGCGCGCTATTACCTTCAAGGCTGAGCATGCTGTCCCAGTCAAAGCTAATGTTAGAGAGGCGGTTTTGGCGAAGTATGTTGTATTTGAGTGAGTTTATTGCCAAAACCTCAACTAACTCGTCAGACTCTTTGACACTTAGCCCCTTAGAAAGCTCTACAATCTGTTTTTTTACCCGCCTCTTAGTCTCAGCTAACAAATCCTCTACCAAAACAATGTTGCCTTTTCTGGTACTCATACTACCATCTGCAAACTGCATTCTACCAAAGGCAACGTGAATATTTTGAGCCTTGGTTAGGTTTAGTTTTTCAGCTACCTCGTAGACTTGTCTAAAGTGAAGGCTTTGTGCAATGTCGACCACATTCACCATATAGCTGGGGTTCCAGGTTTTCTCCCAGTACGCGATGCGAGCTAGGTCTTTGGTAAGATACAGGCTAGTTCCATCTTTTTTCAGAATTATCGCTGGTGGCTCATCTGGGTTGTCTAGAAAGCATACAAGTGCATCCTGGCTGATCTCAAAAACCCCACTTGCTTTGCCCTGAGCAATAATACTTGCCATTTTGTCTTCGTAAAAACTCTCACCGTTGAAGTAATCAAATTCTACATCTAGCTGGTCATATAATGCCAGTATTTCGGTCATGCTCCAGCCTTGAATCTTTTTGAGTAGTGCCCTACTTTCGGGGTCTCCATCTTCAAGTTTCTTGTACTCTGCTTGACCTGCCTTATCAAGCTCTGGGTCTGTTTCGGCTTGGTTGTGAAAATCAACATAAAGCCTAAGAAGCTCTGGAATTGGATTTTTTTCAATTTCTTGAATGTCTCCCCAGGTCTTTACAGCGTAGATAAGCTTTCCAAATTGAGTGCCCATATCACCAATAAAATTATCAGCAACGACCTGGTAGCCAGCTTTACGATAAAGACGCTTAAGAGAGTCTCCTATGACTGTTGAGAGCAGATGGTGCACCCCCATAGGCTTGCCGATGTTTGGGTGAGAATAGTCAATCAGCAGTTTTTTAGACTGGCCAGATAACTCAAGGTCATTTAAAACATTTTCGTGGCTGGCTTGAACAGTTTTAAGAAGTACTTCGGGCCTGAGTCTGATATTAATAAACCCTGGCTCTTGCACCTCAACAGATGTAAAAATATTATTACTAGCCAATGTCTTAGCCAAAGTAGCAGCAATCTGAGCTGGTGGAATAGCTAGCTGTTTACTATTAGCAAGAGCAATATTTGTAGCAAAATGGCCAAATTTTATATCGCAATACTCGACAGAAGCCGGCTTGCTAGTGGTACCAAAATCTTTTTGATAGGCTAGCTGAACAATTTCTTGGATCTGTTTTTTAAGTGTTTTCATAAGATAGTACAATTATACCGCAAATTTAGGCTTATGTATTTGTTTCAGCTATTAAAGCAGATAGAGTATAATACTAGCTATGAAAATACTAGCCACCAACAAAAGGGCTCGCTACGACTACGAAATAACTGAAACTTTGGTAGCTGGCTTGGTATTGGCTGGTCATGAGGTCAAAAGCGTCAAGCAAGGAGCTATCAGTCTTAAAGGAAGTTTTATCAGCTTTCAGGGTGACGAGGCCTTCTTGACTAATGCCCATATCACCCGCTACAAACACGCTAGCGGAGTCGCCGACTATGAGCCCACTCAAAGCCGAAAACTACTACTACACCGTAAAGAGCTTGATAAGCTACTAGCTGAGATCAAGACAGCCGGCAAGACCGCTGTGCCAACTGCCGTAGGTTTAGAGCGTGGTCTCGTAAAGATCGAGGTAGGAATTGGTAGAGGCAAGAAAAATTATGACAAACGCGAGACTATCAAAAAACGCGACATGATTAGAGACGCCAGCTTAGAAATAAAAAAGAAAAAGTAGCCGCAGCTAATAATATTTTTGAACAAAAATTTGTATCAATGTAATTAATTTATTATTAAAAAAATAGTTTTTACATCTGTTACAACAGCTAAATTATACATAAGAATAGTGCTAAGACATCAAAACAATGTAAAAATATAAACAATTTTTGTTACTCTACTGATGGGATTGTGATATTATTTAAGCATAAGGAGTAAAAATATGTCTTTAGTCTCAATTCAATCAATTGCTAGCCAGCTTATGGCCGCCCCAAAAGGTCTTTTGGCAGCAGATGAAAGCAATAAATCAGCTCAAAAGCGCTTTGACGCCCTAAATATCCCCTGTACCGAAGAAACTCGCCGCCAGTACCGCCAGATGCTGATCACTTCACCCAACTTCGCACAATATATTAGTGGTGTGATATTTTACGATGAGACAATCAGGCAAGCTTCAGATGATGGCACTGCTTTTACCAAGCTTCTCGAGAATATTGATGTTATTCCAGGCATCAAGGTAGACGGTGGGCTAGTAGACTTAACCAATTTTCAGGGTGAGACAGTCACAGAAGGGCTAGATGGCCTTGCTGGCCGTCTTGATGAGTACTACAAGATGGGGGCCCGCTTCACTAAGTGGCGATCGGCTTTTCAAATCGACCAATACTCTCGCTTGCCCACCCCCACCGCAATTCATGCCAATCTAGATATTATGGCACGCTATGCGGCCATTGTTCAGTCTACTGGTATGGTGCCAATAGTAGAACCAGAGATACTTTTTGATGGCAATCACTCTCTAAAAACGGCTAGTGACAGCTTGTCGCAGGTTTTGAGAGTGCTTTTTGAGTTGCTCTTAGCTTACCGTGTGGATTTGGCTGGCTTAATCTTAAAAACTAGCATGGTATTAGCGGGTAAAGATTCACCTCAGCAGTCTAGAGCTCAAGAAGTTGGCCAAGCTACGCTAGATATTTTGAACAAGCGAGTTCCCACAAGCGTCGCTGGAATTGTCTTCTTATCTGGTGGCCAAAGCCCAGAACAAGCTACTGCCAACCTCAATGAAATTGGTTCTGCCGGCTCTCAGCCCTGGCCGATAAGCTTTTCTTTCTCAAGAGCGGTACAAGATGGAGCCCTAACAACCTGGGCTGGCAACAAAGATAACGTTAGTTCTGCCCAAGACCAGCTCATGCGCCGAATTGCAGCTAACTCTTACGCTCGTCAAGGAACTTTTGGTGGCGAAAAATAGTCATCTTGGGGGCGTTATGACAGACAGTTTAACTGCCTTAAATAAAAAACCTAAAAAAACTTTCTAAAAAGTTGTTGACAAGGCTTATACATAAGCTATATGATATATTCAGTGCTGCACACTAAAATTACTCAAAACAAAAACAAAGCTCTTTTCAACAGATTGGCGAAGCCCTCAAAAGCTCGCCAGTTTGTTTTATAAAACCAAAATAAACTGCTCTTACATCAAAATACCCTCACTTAAAAAGTGGGGGTATTTTGATGTATTGAAAAATTATTGAAAAATTCTTGTGCTATATATGACTTAAGTGTAATATTGTAAATATTAAATAAAACAAAAATGTTATTTAAAATAAAAACTAAAACTATAGATATTAGTAAGCCAGTAGCCGCACTAGCAGCTTTGTTTAGTATTGTTATAATTATAATAATACTAACTAGGCCTGCCCTTGCAGCACCAAGTGATGATTTTGTTACCACCTGGAAAACCGACAACCCGGGTACTTCTAGTTCAACCTCTATTACTATTGCAACTTCAGGCTCATACATTTACAACTATGATGTAGACTGGAACAACGACGGTAGCTTTGACGAGTTTGGTCTTACTGGCGACGTCACCCATGACTTTGGGGCTAGCGGCACATACACTGTTCGTATTCAAGGCACTTTTCCTGCTATCCAGATGGCTAACGGCGGTGATATGAGCAAGATTATTAGTGTTGATCAGTGGGGTAGTATCGGCTGGCTTACTATGGATAATTCATTTGCAAACTGCGATAATCTTCAGCTGACAGCTACTGACTCCCCTGATCTTTCAAGTGTTATAAGTATGGATTCAATGTTTCTTGGGACACAAAGCTTAAACGCAGATTTAAGCAGCTGGAATACTTCGACGATACAAGATATGGATGCACTATTTTCTTTTAGCTCGTTCAATGGAGATATTAGCTCTTGGGATACCTCTAGCGTTCAGAGTATGGGGGGAATGTTTGCCTTTGCTACCAGTTTCAATCAAGACATTGGCAACTGGAGCACCACTAGTGTTACTGACACAAGCGGAATGTTTGCTGGTGCCACCAGTTTTAATCAAGACATTGGCAGCTGGAACGTTGCTAATGTCTTAAGCATGAGCCTAATGTTTGCTGGTGCCACCAGTTTTAATCAAGACATTGGCAGCTGGGACACCTCAGCTGTTACTGACACAAGCGGAATGTTTGCTTATGCCACCAGTTTTAATCAAGACATTGGCAACTGGGACACCTCAGCTGTTACTGACACAAGCGGAATGTTTGCTTATGCCACCAGTTTTAATCAAGACATTGGCAGCTGGAACGTTGCTAATGTCTTAGATATGACAAGCATGTTTGATGGAGTCAGCCTTGCAACCAGTAGCTACGATGCTCTTTTGACTGGGTGGAGTTCGCAGCCACTTCAGCCTGGTGTTGTGTTTAGTGCTGGCAGCAGCGAATACTGTGCTGCCTCAGCCAGAGCCGACATTATTTCTAATTATTCGTGGTCAATCACAGACGGTGGGCCAGGAATATGCTCCTCGCCAAGTGTTACAACTTCTGCAGTAAATAGTGTAAGCACAACATCTGCTAGTGCCAGCGCTACGATAACCAGTGATGGTGGAGGCCCTATTATCAACACCGGGCTAGAGTATGGTAGCTCACCAGCTTACTCAGACAGTGTGTCTATAGGCAGTGGCGTGATTGGTGATAATATCGTCACTTTAGCTAATTTAAGTTGCGATTCTACTTACCACTATCGAGCTTTTGCCACAAACTCGTTCTCGACCGGCTATGGCTCAGATAGAACCTTTAGCACTCTTCCCTGCCAAGCTGGGAGTGGAGGCAACACTGGCAGTATAGGATTTTCTGGTGATGGGCCTTTTAACACCCTGATAATACCTAGTGTAAATATACCTGGCACACCGCTTGAAACCCCTAGCCTTGCTGTACCAACAATAGTACCCTCTAGTAGCGTCTTGGCTGGAGCTATAGACTGGTTGCTCAAGCAAGCCGAAAAAGTTCCACCTGAAGTTGCTGTAGCGATTCCCTATTTACTGATAGCTATCTTGACAGGTCTGGCTGGACTTTATACGCTACAGTCTTATTTAGAATTTAGAAGTATTGGCTCATATGACCGCCAGATTGAAAAATATAAAAATATTCAGTTGGGTGGTAAAAATTTTATCGCCTTAACAAGTCATTACCTCAATACCCCAATAGGTATTATGCAGTTTAGTAGTGAGCTCATGCTTTCAAGCGGTGTAATAGCAGCTCACAAAGCTGGTATCATCAACCAAAGCATAAAATCTATCAGAGATAGTGCTAGGCAGCTTATAGAAAATAGTAGCACTGCGGCAGAAAATATTGTCACCAAAGCAGATAAAACTGTGTCTAGCTCAAACCTAGTCATTTCTAGTATTAAGCCAGCTGTGATTGCACCAGTAGTAATTGCCGGCCTGCTTATTGCTTTGGCCAATCTTTTATTCGTGAGAGCTGGAGTGATACAGATAGGTCTTGGGTCTGTCATGATCCAGCTAACTCTCTTGATAGTGAGCTTGGTATTAATTGCACTAGCTTACCGAAGATTAGTAAGAAACAAATATCTCAAGAAGCAGCGTGAAAAGCTAGTTCAGGCCGAAGAAGACATAATGGTTACAAAAGTTGATTTCATAAACTCCACCGCTAATAAGCTTTATAAAAATATAATCCTTCTAAAAAACTTATCTTCAGATTTGAAGAAAAATGAATCGGTTGAGAATTTTATTAGGGGGCTTGCAATGCTTTCGAGTCTAGAGAGTTCTTTTAGCCTACTAGCAAGATTCACAGACTATCAACCGTCTGGAATAGCCACTAGTGAGGACACCAAAGACATCATCGCTAGAATAATTGCCAAGCAAAAAACTAGCCTAGCCAGCAAGAAGCTCAAAATACACCAAGATATTGATAGTGATTTTAGTCTCAATATAGACCAGCAGGCCCTCATAATGCTTGTTGGTTCAACTATTAGTAACGCTGTAAAATTTAGTAAAAACGGTGGGGCAATAAATATAAAAGTTAAAAATAAGCTCGACTATGTACTTATTTCGGTCAAAGACTATGGCCTAGGAATCAAAAAAGATAAGCTCAGCCAGCTGATGATGCCCTTTACCAGAGCTACAGATGTGCTGCGGTACGACTATGAGGGAATTGGTTTGGCTCTATATTTAGACCGAATTATTGTTGAGCAAATTGGTGGAACTATCGGTATTAATTCTCAGCCAAATCAGGGTACGACTGTTGAGATCAAAGTACCAAAAATTCAGAGCTCCCAAAGCGGCATGATATATGATGAATACGGCTATCTGATACCAGCTCAAAAATAGCCTTGCCAGTGATGTGAGCCGAGCTTAGCTATAAACAAAAACCTCCCCAATGTTCAGGGAGGTTGACTACGATAGCAGCCAAGAAATATGTCTCTAGAAGCTCTCTAGTGCCGCCTAGGCTTAGGCCAATGAATAATAGTGTCTATCTTCATCTTCAAAAAGCCAGCAAGCCTCACGGCCTCTGTTAGCTCCCAGTCTGGTTTTTCAAAAAGCTTGTCAATATAGCTATCGCTCAAGCCTGTTATTTTGCAAAATTCAGACTTACTAATAGCGATAAAATTTATATACTCCACTACAGAGTGGCGTATTTTGCTTGCCAAACTAATCTCTATCTCCTGTGGCAGTGTTATTGGCTCAGGCTGATGATCCTGAGCACTAACATCAACCGAATCAGAATTTCTAGTCATATCAATCCCCCAAATGAATAGGTGCGCTTTTTACATCAGATAAAGCTATTCTTACTCTTTGATCCAAAAAAAGCAAACAAAAAAACAGACTCTTGTACAAACAGAGTCTGTTTTTGTATTTAGTCTTTTACTAAATTAGTCGCGAGGCTGCTGAGGGCGGGCTTCGCTGACAGTAATGGCTCGGCCATCGATTTCTTTACCGTTGGTAGCTTCTACTACAGTATTTACATCTGCGCTTTCAGCTAGCTCAACAAAACCAAAACCTTTGCTACGACCATTCATTCGGTCGGTGATAACATTTGCAGAAACAACTTCTGCGTTTTCACCGAAGATTTCAGCAAGCTGCTCTGAAGTAACACTATAGGGCAGATTGCCGACAAATAACTTTTTCATATATCTTGTAGTAACCTTGTTTAATTATCTTGGGGTAGGACGACCTTCTTTTCTTACTTTTCGTCTTGAGACAAGAGAACACTATGAAATGAAACCTACTTGTGCTCTATTATAGCACATCTCGCTACTAAATACTAGTGGTTTAGATAGCTGCTCTTTTATCTAAACCCAATAAAAAAATCCCAGGTCTTAACAAACAGGGATCTAAATATTTCATAGCCTACCAAGCATCTCGATTGCCGCTGACCTGCCGGCGTTGATGCGCAGTTCCCACTCCATCATAATTGCTGAGTTGATTGCTGCATCATCTTTGAGATAGGAAAAGTCGGCTGGGTATATTGGCTCGCAGACAACACCAATAATCACTTTTCGGCGTAGAACTCCAGCTCTAACAACTGGGTCTCCTCTTGAGCAGCCAGCCATAGCTATTGGTACAATAGGAGCCCCAGAAAGTCTAGAGATTCTTGCTGTACCATTTCTGCTATGGTCTACGACACTTTTTCCGGCTCTTGTGGCCTCAGGAAACATCTCCACCGGAACACCACGCTGGAGTGCCCTAACGGCAACGCTTATCCCTTCTTCTGCTATGTATGACGACATTATTGTTTTCTCAATTTCTTCACTGGTGTTTTTGTCACTCAGCTTACCGTCAATACTAGGCCGAAAAATCGGCACTGCACCCATGCGTTGGTTGATCATAGCAAGTAGCCAGTTTTTGCAAAAAGCCGGCTTGCATATCCAAACTAAGCCTCTATGAAACATACCTATGAAAGGGATGTCCCATATTTCACCGTGGTTGGCGACCTTAGAACGGCTATTGCGCAGGTACCAGTGAGGGCGATATTTAACACCTCCTGGCTGAGGTATTTGCTCTTGGCCACACAGTTCGGTTCGAATAAAAATTCTTGATATGCCAATTATTAATGCCCTAAACACCAGGTAGCCAGTGGGGTATGCTACCCCAGTTGCACTACTAAGCCTTTTAAGTATTTTGGCTTCAAGCAAAATCAAAGAATAGTCTTGATCATTCAAAGCTAATAGCCTTTCTTGTAGGTACGGAGTAAAACTGGCTACATTACCAACTTACTTACGGCAAAACACAATTTTAACAATTTAAAACCCCCAAAGACAAAGACTGTAAAAGTCAGCTTTGGGGGCTATTGAAAAATCAAAATCTTAAAACTAAATAACAGTTATCTTCTGATTTTTAGTTATTACAGCCACAAACTGCGGGGCTCTGTCAGCTAGGGCTTGGCTATCATCGATACTTTGGCCCAGCGTGGTATCCCGCATGGCTAGTAGAACCATTAGTACTACTGCCTCGGTGAAAAACTCTCTACCCGCTGATTTACAAATTAGTGGGTAGAGACCGGATAGCAGGGCCGGACTATTATCAAACCTCACCAGACGAGCCTTCATTTCGGCCAACTCGGGCAGGGTAACAACCTCTTTATTTTTTTTGTCTTGCATGGTACTCCTTTGGGTCAAAATCGACCCCTCTAGGTTTCAATATATTACTATAAAAATGCTAAAAAGTCAAGGTAAATATACTTTTTTCTACTAAAAAAGACTCAGAATAATTATTCTGAGTCCCTTTTGGTGGAGCTGGAGGGAATCGCACCCTCGTCCACAAGGCTTTAAATATACCGTCTACAAGTGTAGTTATTTTAGATTGGTTTTATAAGCTAAATATCTTAAAAAATAACAAAATAGATAGATTGCTTATCAAGACTGTATTCTTAGACGTTGACGGCCCTGAGGCGAAAACGTAGCAACCAGATTTTTGGCGCCTACTAATCTACCTGGTATCAATTAGTTAAACGGCATACACGAATTAAGCGTATGCTGGTGCAAGGCTAGGAACGCGAACGGCGTTCACTAGATTGCGCATAAGTGAATTTGCACTTAAAGTTTTTGGAACGGCTAACGTGCATTCCAGGTCGACTTGCAAATATATTTTAAGGTCCCCATGTCGAAGCTAGTCAGCCCCATAACCAGCAATTCTACGCTATTTCAGCCTAAAAGTCAAGAATTCTTATGCTTTTGATATTTATCAATCAAGTCTGAATACATCTGGGAATACTGCTTCCAGGTATCTGTAATGTTGTGGTGCTTGATAATCTCTAGACTACCCTTTCTATACTGCTTGAGTAGTTCTGGATCACTCAAAAGCCCCCCTATAAGCCTGGCAAGACCGGTGATATCACCATCTCGAAAAGTACCGCCATTGAGCTTATTTTGAGCCAATTCTGGCAAAGCTCCTTCATTAACAGCAAAAACTGGTAGACCAGCTGCCATGGCTTCAAGAGTAACGATGCTTTGCAACTCTACCGGCGAAGCAATTGCAAAAATATCACTAGCCGCCATGTACTCTCGCTTGGCCTGTAGATCCTGGATAAAACCGGCGAAAACCACTCTATCTGATACGCCAAGTTTTTTGGCTTGTTTTTCTAATTTGGCGCGGGCATTACCGTCACCAATCAAGAGCAGTTCTATATCATACTGGCTGTAGAGCTGGGCAAATGCCGACATAATTACATCAATTTTTTTTTCTAGACCCAGACGGCCAGCATAGACCAGTACATACTGGCTGGTCAGCCCAAGCTTGTGTTTCAGCTTAGACTTGTCTACTGCTAGCGGTGCATTTGCTCTCAAGTCTATGCCGTTTGAGATGGCTTGAGTGGGTACTTTTAAACCGTGGCTCAAGAGGTAGCTTAGGGCCGTCTGGGTAGGTGCCACTACTCGGTCTGCTTTGTTGTAAACACTGGCAATATAGCGCCAGCCTAGGCCGTCTAAGGCCTTAGAAAAGCTACCGGTCCAGCGAATACTAGTAGTGAAGCTTTCTGGCATCAAGTGACTACCAACTACCACCGGCAGACCATGAGCTTTGGCGTATTTCATCATTGTTCTACTGGTAGGAAAAAGATTATTAACGTGAATTAGGTCAGGTTTATTTTCGGGCTTATCAAAATATTTACAGATCTGTTGATAAGACCGATGGCTAAAACGAAGGTCTTTTTGAATGGGAATGCCATATGACTTGACCCGCAAAATGTCATAGCCGCCAGGATCTTTTTGCAATATTGGCGTGGTCTTCATGCCTTTTGGTGAGGGTGCTACTACTGTCACCCTAAAGCCAGATTTGACAAGATTTACACCCATATTATTAGTGACGGTTTCAGTGCCGCCTATACTGGGCTTAAAAAGATCGGAACCAATTACAATATGTTTCATTACTAGAAATTATAACCTTCTTTTTGATGAAAAAGGCTTTTTTTAACCCACAAACTTTAGTTGTTCAGATCACTTTCAAAATCAACCGCGTATTTAGCAATGTTGGCGGCAGCTTCAAGATGCTGGCGGCGAATTTTTTCATATCTGGCGCCGCCAATCTTGGCGTAGCCACTCAAAATATCTTCTGTACCTCTTACGGCCAAAGAATTGGTTGAGGCCCAAAGCCCAGCTTTGTTATCAACCACATAGTGCAAATTACCCTCTTCTTGGCCAGGTAGAAAATCAAAAATAACGATTGGTAGTCGAGATACTATGGCCTCAACAATAGTTCCTGGTCCAGCTTTTGTCAGTAGCACATCTGAAGCTTGCATCATCTGAGGAATATTCTCAACAAACTCATAAATATGCACCGCCTTAAAAAAGTTTCTGGATCTCAGGTTTTCGTAGAGACTTCTGTTTCGGCCAGCGATGATTGTTAGATGAACATCGTTCGGTATTTTATCGAGCTGCTTGGTGAGTGAGTTGATCTTACCCAGGCCGTCTCCACCGGCCATCACAAGGAGGGTGGGTTTGTCTACCGGCCAACCCAAATCTTCTCGTAAGGCCTGCTTAGACATTTTTTGATCGCTAAATTTATCGCTAATAGGTAGGCCAATTATCTTCAGCTTGCTGGCTGGCATTCCAAAAATTCTGGCTCTTGAATAGCTTTCTATACTAGGTAAAATAACCATATCAGCCCTCTTATCAAACCACATTGGGTGCCCCGTCTCTAGATCAGTGACGACCGTCAAGAAAGGAATATGATGCGCCAGTGTAGCTAGGGTTGGCAAAAAAGTATTGGCTCCAAAGTGACAAGATATTATCACGTCGGGCTTAAGATCTTCAATATTTTGCCTAATTATCTTGCCGTAACGCTTAGCCACAGCGTCTATCGTAAACTGCGACTGCCTACTGCCTTCTGTTAGTTTAAAAACAGCGCTGTAAGTAGTTCTTAGCTTTGTCAATGTAGAATACATCTTAGGAATGTCCCTGATTGGTCGTGGTGCGTCTTCCATGACATCAAAATGAATCACCTCAAGGGCTTTATTTTTGTTGAGTTGTTCGATAATAGCCAGGGCGGCAGCTCTGTGCCCTCCTCCAGTTTTTGCTGAAATCACTACTACTCGTTTTTTTGATTTTTTCATAAAATTATTTTAAATTATTCACCTAATTTTTATAACTAACAGCGCTAAAAAGTAAATACTCAGCTATTATTGCACTCTTTGCAGCAAAAGAGCAATGCTGGTATCATAAGAGCTATGAATCCCCCCTCAACCGGTCATAATTCTAGTGCAACTCATCATAAATCTCGTATTAATCAAGATACTGACAATATGGCTATTGGTGCAGACAAGACTCCTCAGCAACGGCCAGAAAATTCAAGGGTTACTCCCCAGCACAGTGGTATAAAACTCAACACTCATGGAATAGAAACCGAAATCAGGCAAGATTATCTTCATGAAAACTTGGTAATTATTGCCCCAAATAGAGGCAAGAGGCCCTATGACACCAAAGACAGTGGGCATGTACTTATCGAGACGGCCAGTAGCCCTAGGCTAGACCGCAATGTTGATGTCTGTCAGCTTAATGACTCTCAGGGAAACTGGCTGGTTAAGGTCGTTGAGAACAAGTTCCCTAGTCTCAGCCCAGACAATCCTCAAGCTTATGGAAAACAAGAAATTGTGATCGATACTCCACTGGCTGGCACACCTTTTAGTAAGCTAAGTGAAGCTCAGATTGCTAATGTTCTACACACCTACCAGGACCGAATAACTAGTCTTAAGGCTCAAAACGGTATTGAGTACGTACTTGTTTTTAGAAATGATGGATTTGAGGCTGGGGCAAGCCTTGCTCATGCCCACTCTCAGATATTTGCCCTGCCCATGGTGCCAAGTAAGTTTAAGCGTGAATCAGAAAATGTTGAAGCCTACTTCAAGCAAAACAATCGTGACCCCTATGAAGACATCATTGGTTATGAAAAAAGAACTAAAAGCAGAATTGTCTATGAAAATGATCATATGATAGTTTTTTGTCCTTACGCCAGCCAGTGGCCTTTTGAAGTTTGGATGTTACCCAAAAGAGCCGTCACCACCCTAGAAGAGCTAACTCAGCCTGAAATCGCTACTCTCTCTGGCTCTCTTAAAAGATACTTGAGCAAACTCAATCGTCACAAAATCAGCTTTAATCTTTATTTAGAAAATGGAGTCAGTGAGCATCATCGCTTTTGCTTAAAAGTCTGCGGCAGAAGCAACACTTGGGGTGGATTCGAGGTGGCCAGTGGTATTGTTATCAACACTGTCCCGCCAGAATCGGCCGCCATTTGGTATAGAGGCTAAACAAGTACTTAAGAGTTTAGATAAAAAAATTATTCAGCCTTACGCTTGCTTTTCGTATTTTATTCGTATAATATGATTAAAAAGCATAACTAAAGGGGGTGAAATGTTAGCAAAAGTAAATGCCATTAGTCTTTTGGGGCTAGATAGCCAGCTGGTAGAGGTCGAGGCAGATATCCATAACGGTTTACCGGCCTTTGTAATAGTAGGAATGGTCAACAAGGCCGTAGATGAAGCCAAAGAGCGAGTTCGGGCGGCCCTAAAAAATTCAAAGCTCCACCTACCGCCTAGGCGCATCACTTTAAACTTAGCTCCCGCCGATTTACCCAAGACCGGCTCTGGCTTTGATCTGGCCATGGCAGTCAGTTTGCTGGTTGCAGGCGGTCAAATAGAAGCAATCGATACTGATACGGCTTTTTTTGGGGAATTAGCCCTTGATGGAAACACCCGCCCTGTATCTGGATCGTTGGCTACAGCCCAAGCAGCCGCAGATTTTGGTCTCAAAAAAATATTCGTTCCAAATGCCGTAGCCACTCAGGCAGCCCTCATCTCTTGTATTGAGGTCTACCCTGTTAAGTCACTTTTTGAGTTGTATCAGCATTTTTTAGGTGAGGTTAAGATTTCAGCCATAACAAAGCAAGAAATTCGCGGTAAAAGTGCTCAAGCTGAGATAGATTTTTCAGACATCTATGGTCAATCTATTGCTAAGCGAGCTGTCGAGATTTCAGCTAGTGGTAATCATAATATATTGCTTTCTGGGTATCCTGGCTCCGGCAAGACCCTTTTGGCTAAAGCCTTAGTTGGTCTTTTGCCAGCACCAAGCTACAGTGAAATGCTAGAAATTACAAGAATTCATAGCTTGGCTGGCCAGGCTCATGACAGTATCGTTCAATTTAGACCCTTCAGGACTCCGCACCACACTGCCAGTGATATCGCTTTAATTGGTGGTGGTCAGTGGCCAAAACCAGGTGAGATAAGTCTAGCTCACAGAGGAGTGTTATTCTTAGATGAACTGCCAGAATTTCCACGCCATGTCTTAGAAGTCCTCAGGCAGCCTCTAGAAGATGGTACTGTAACTGTCAGTAGAGCCACGGCCAGCTACCAGTTCCCGGCTAGGTTCTTGCTGGTAGCCGCCCAAAACCCCTGCCCTTGTGGCTATGCTGGTGACGACAAACAGATGTGTAGCTGTTCTCCCTCTCAACTCAGCCACTACAAAAATCGGGTCTCTGGCCCCATGCTAGACAGAATAGATCTCTTGGTTCAAGTGGCTAGAATAGATCATCAAAAGCTGCTGCGAGGTGAGTCTAGTGAAGCCTCAAGCGTCGTTCGGCAAAGAGTTGCAAGGGCTCGCTCGATCCAAACAGAACGCTTTAAAGGATTAGCTCTAAAAACTAATAATGAAATGAATAATTCCCAGATTCGAGAATTCTGTCAGCTGAGCCCAGATGTCGAAAACCTGGCCCAGTCAGCTCTTCAGAATATGGCTCTAAGTGCTCGGTCATATATGAAAATGCTAAAAGTCTCACGAACAATTGCAGATCTTGCCGACAGCCAAGAAATAAAAGCTGAACATTTTGCAGAAGCCTTACAGTATCGTATGGCTAAAGCTACAGTTTGATTATTGAATAAACTTGATCGCCCAAACTGGTATAGGTGAGGGCAAGCTGTATCATAACAAAGACTAGCAAAATAATTCCTAGTAGCACGACAGATCTAGTAATATCGCTTTTTACGTAAGCGTGCTCATTGTCTATTGACTCTGATTTGGGCTTTGTCTTGGGCTGCGGGGAAATAGTGTTTAGTTTGGCAGTTGGCTTGGTAGCTGCAGGTCTAGGCTTAGAGCTTACCGTATTAGCTTCAGCTGAGCTAGAAATTTGGCTAGAAGCAGCCAATTTTTGCTTACGTGTCTTGCGATGTTTCTTCTTTTTTGCCATAGTTTCTTACCTCTCGATCAAATTAATTGTAAATACCCATTTTTTAGCTGTTTTTTAGGGAATTAATGTCTATTTTAGCAGTTTTTTAAACAATGGTTGCTAATTCTTTGGCTAAAAAGCTATAATAGGTTATTAGAAACCTCACACTATGATTATTTTAATTATACTATTTTGCATATCACTAGCTGCTCTTGGGTACACCCAGTGGCGGTTTATGCAACTTCAGAAGCAATATGGTGAATTTTTACAAGGAGCCGAAGCTAAAAAAATAGAAAGTCTAATCAAGGGGTACTCTTCTGATGTCAAAGACTGCTTGAGCAAACTTGATGAGCTAGCTGGATTTAGCGCAAAGCTACATACTCAGGCCCAATTTGCCATCTCAAAACAAGCCCTAATAAGATTCAACCCATTTGGAGACACCGGTGGTGATCAGAGCTTTGTTTTGGCTGTTTTAGATAACCATAATAATGGTGTGATTATATCTAGTATTCACGCCAGAACTGGCACTCGAATGTATGCCAAAGAGATAACAAATGGGCTTAGCAAGTATAATCTCTCAGACGAAGAAACAGTAGCTTTGCAAAAAGCCCTTAATAGCAAGAAAAAGCAAGAAAAAGACCTCTAATGTTTAATAAATTTCGGAAAAAATCAGTCAGCGCTCCATTTAAAAATTTTGCCGAATACTATATTGGTGCAGAAGTCAGCGCCTCTGGTTCTTGCACTACTGATCAAGATGTCTACGTTGATGGTCGATTTCATGGTGAGATAATAACAACTGGGCTTATCGAGCTATCAACTAATTCTAAAGTATTGGCTGATATGCAAGCTAGAACCGCAATTCTAGAAGGCAGCTACAACGGCGCCGCAAAAATAGAAGATGAGCTTCATATTGCTAGCTCGGCTGAAGTCAAAGGTACTATTAAAACCTCTAACCTGATTGTTGATAAAGGTGCAGTTATATCTGCAAAAATTCAGATGACTACAGGCAAGCTCTAAGATGGCAAACTACGCCTTAATTCTTGATAAGAGTGCCCAAGACTCTCAGGCTCTTCAGAGCTATTTGGCAAGCTGGAAGCTTTCCCAAAAGCTAAATTGCCAAGACTATTTAGTAGATAACGTTGAGCAAATTACAACAATATGCCAAACCGATGGTAAAAAATTTACTACAATTGTTGCCGTAGGTAGCGAGCAGACTTTTGAAGCAATGGTTAGTAACGCCCGTTTTTTTGACGAGAAAGTAGTACTTGGCTATATTCCAACCTCTAGTAGCACGCTAACAAAAAGACTAGCAATAAAAGATTATAAAGACGGTTGCGATATAGTCTCTCAAAGAAAAATAGTTGAGCTGACAGCCCTGTCTGTTGGTCAACAATACTTTTTATTTGATTTTACTATCAACTCTACCCCTAGTACCGAGCAACAAGATAGCAGTATTCATATCCACCTAGACAAGTCTATGCAAATAGAGCTACCAACAAACACAATAGTATTGCATAACCGCGACCAAGAACATTTTCCACATAACTCTCCCCTTCTATTGGAGGCCTACAGTGTCCAAAAGCTTTCTAGTGACAAGCATAATGTCCTAAAGCTAGCCAGCCAGAGGCTAAAAAGCATTGGAACCGATGAAAAACGTTTGCAACTTCGTATTCCAGCTCAAAGCCTACAAATAGAAACTACTAGCCAGCTGGTAGACAGCTACAACCACCGGCTCAAAACCCCCTTAACAGTAGGTTTACACAAAAAACCTGTCAGGCTGATTGTAAAAAAAGGCCAAGAACTTCAAGCCGTGTTAGCTCCAGGCTTGATTTCTTGAGTGCCCTATGTTACTATTGTCTGGAGCTTTAAAGGAGTCATAACTGAAAAAACAGCGTTTTAAGCTAAATCATGAAATCAAGGCCTCATCAGTAAGACTGTTGGGTGCTGACGGTTCTCAACTCGGAGTAGTTAGTCTAAGTGATGCAATCAAGATGGCTCACGAGCAAGGGTATGATCTAGCTGAAGTCTCTCCTGCGGCCGTGCCGCCGGTTTGTAAAATACTTGACTGGGGTAAATACCAGTACGAGCAAGAAAAACTGCGCCAAAAAAGTCGCAAGAACCAAAAAAGCGTTGAGGTCAAACAGATACGAATGGGTATCAAAATTGGCCAGCATGACATTGAGGTTAAGCAACGAGCTGCCACAAAATTTTTAAACGCTGGTAACAAGGTTAAGCTAACCGCTCGCTTCAAGGGTCGAGAAATGACCCACCAGGAGCTTGGCAAAGCCGTTCTTGATAAGTTCTTTGTAGGGCTAAGTGATATCGCCACAATCGAAGGTAACACCAGTATGGCTGGCCGTGATATGTCGATTATAGCGGTGCCTATCAAAGAAACAGCTAAGTCATCAGAAAAATCAAACAGCAAAGCTGAACCTAAGATTAGCCCTAAAGTTAATTAGAAATAATATAAATATAACCTTTAAGAGAAATTATGCCAAAGCAAAAAACTAACAAAGCCATGAGTAAGCGAGTGAAAATAACCGGAACCGGTAAAGTTTTACGTAGAAAAGCATCTAGGGCCCACAAACTTACTTTAAAATCTGGTGCCCGTAAGCGTGACTACACTCTAGAGCACGGTATGGCCAAGGGTGATTCAAAAAACGCTAAAAAAATGGTAGGAGTTAAATAATGAGAGTCAAAAGAGGCGTAACAACTCATAAACGTCACAAAAAAGTTCTAAAACTTACCAAGGGCTATAGTAAAATAAGGCGAAGTAGCTACCGTAAGGCTCATGAGGCGGTTCTTAAAGCACTTAGCTACCAATACCGTGACAGACGTAACCTCAAAAGAGATATGCGAGCACTTTGGATAACCAGAATCGGTGCTGCTGCCAAGCTTAACGGCATGAGCTATTCTATATTTATTGCCGGTTTAAAAAAAGCTAACATCACTATTGACCGTAAGATACTAGCTGAGCTAGCCGTAAATCAACCTAAAGCTTTTGAAGCTATTGCAAAAGCTGTAAAATAAAATTTAATTTTGATTGTTTAAAAAACCAGCCATCAGGCTGGTTTTTTATTTAATATCAAAGTGACTTAAGCGCCTGTATAGGGTTCTTTTTAGCGGCCTTTATAGCTGGGGCGACTCCAAACACAACTCCTACAAACAAACTAACGCCAAGTGCCAGCAGAAGCGCCTTAAGGCTAAATACCGGTGTAATGTTGGCAAATCTAGTAACCAAAAGTCCAGCTAAATAACTCAGGCCTAGGCCTAGTAGGCCGCCTAGAACCGAAATAATCACCGCCTCAATCAAGAACTGGCTTAAAATATTGCCACTTGTTGCTCCCAAAGCCTTTCTGATACCAATCTCTCTCGTGCGCTCGCTAACAGTCACCAGCATAATATTCATAATCCCTATACCACCAACTAGTAAGCTGATTGAAGCGATGGCAACCACAAAAGAAGTCAACAGATCTAGAATTGTGTTAAATGCTGAAAGTAAGTCTTTTTGAGTCAATACGCTAAAGTCCTCTTGGCCCTGGTGATTCGACTTAAGCTGGCTTGTAATTGAATTTTGAACAGAAGAGATGTTCTCTGCACTGTCCACTTCTACTAAAATTCTAAAAATCTGTGCTGAGCCTGAAATTTGGTTGGCTGTGTTGATTGGCAAATATACCGCATCGTCTGAGCTAGCGCCAAGCCCGGCTCCAGCTTCAGATTTCTGAATGACACCTACCACATCAAACTTCTGGCCCTTGAGAGTAATCTGCTTGCCTACTGCAGTATTTTCGGCAAACAAATTTTGCTTTGTATCAGAGCCTATTACAGCTACTTTTTGAGTTTTCAAATTTTCATCTTCTGTAAAAAACCTACCTTCTGCAAATTTCTCTTGTCTTATGCTGCTATAACTAGGAGTTGTTCCAATAACAAATGGTGTCACGCTGGATAACTCTTGATAACCTACAGCAGAGGTAACAATATTATAAGCAGCCGTAGCTGTAACATTTTTGATGCTGTTTACAGATGTTACGTCTTGCTGAGTTAGAGTAGAGCTTCCCAGCGTGCTGGCTAGGTTTATAGTGCCAGATGATTGTTTTTGCTGTTGGCCATTTTTAGCACTTGAGCTAGTTGTTCCCAGCTGGCCTGATGTTACCGTCAAGAGATTGGTGCCTAGATCTGAAACTTGGCCAGAGACCTGAGATTTAACTCCATCACCAACCCCAATCATCATCAGAACCGCAAAAACACCAATAACAATTCCTAGCATAGTCAAGAAAGACCGCAGTTTTGCCGAATTGATGCTAATTATTGCCATTTTAATATTTTGAAAAATCATTTCTTTACTTTCTTGCTGTGAAGTAGGCCGTCGCGAACCATCACAATCTTGTTAGCGTACTCGCCTACCTCTGGGTTATGAGTAACAACAATAACTGTAACTCCCTGCTTGTTTAGATCTGCTAAAAGATTCATTATTTCTCTACCATTCTTGCTGTCTAAATTACCAGTTGGCTCATCGGCTAATATCAAGCTGGGGTTGTTAGTTAGGGCTCGAGCTATTGCAACTCTTTGTACTTGGCCACCACTGAGCCTATTCGAGCGGTTATTGGTCTTATCACTCAAGCCTACCTTTAGCAAAACCTCGGCTACTTTTTGTTTTCTCTGGCTACTACTTTTTCTAGCGTAGACCATGGGTAATTCAACATTTTGAGCAACACTAAGTCTAGGTAAAAGGTTAAAGTTCTGAAAAACAAAGCCAATTTTACTACTTCTTAGCTGAGCTAGTTTTTTCTGACTAAGGCTAGAAATATTTTCTCCATCTAGCTCAAAGCTGCCAGAAGTGGCCTTATCAAGCAACCCAATTATGTTCATCAGGGTTGATTTACCACTTCCAGAGGGCCCCATGATAGCCACGAAATCGCCAGACAACACTTCTAGATTGATATTTTTTAAAGCATCTAAAATTCCGGCCTCATCGTCAAAGCGCTTAGAAAGTGACTTCATAGATATTACAATTTTGTTATTTTTTTGCATAGATAAAACTTAAGCTTTGATCACTATTTATTATCTTATCATAAGACAGCGTCGACACTCCACCAATATTACTTACTTGAATCTTGTCATTGCCTGCCGCCTGAAGCTGGTAGCTATCATTTGCCAGACTCAAAGAATAATTCAGCTGATAGGGCCAGCCGCCCAGCTGCTTTTGAATAAAAGTGCTTACTACCAGCTTGTCTGAAAAAATATATTTGGTTGGTACCTTATAAGAAAAACTAACTTTATTAGACTTGAGTGGTAAGGTAGTGCGATAGTAGCCCAAGGTAAGCTTAGCTAGCTCAGTAGTCAAGCTAAGCTGATCTAACGGTATAGAAGAGCTCATTAGAGTACTGCCCGCTGGCAGAGCCAGTTTGACATAACTCACATTGTCGCCGACTAGCCAGCGCTCTTCACCAGCTATATTGGGGTCAATATATTTTATTTTGTAATCTGAAGTGTGGCTTGTCTCAATGCTTAGTTCAACGGTGCTACTGCCATCTTTATTTATGGTTTGGTGCATATCAAGCTTGTTCTTTATGTATGGAGAGCTCTTATTGGCACCAATATTGGCCTCGGCTAGCATTAAATAGTTTTCATCTGAACTTTTGAGCTGGCCAGAGGCCCCAATCTCTTCAATCAACTGCTGAGTCTGCTGGTTGGTACTGTACATTACAATCTGTTTTTCATCTATCATTTGTTTGATAAAAGGTAGTTGACGAGTCAAATTAGCTATATCTTTAGCAATCAGTTTGTTAATCAGCTGGTTTGCCAAGCTGCCTAAGATACCAGACTTTGGGTCCTTGAGGGCAATCTTATCTTTGCCGGCCTCAACCTCAAGCTGAACTTTGTCGCGAAAATTATCTTTTGTAACATTGAGCTCATACTCTGGCAAATAAACTGGCCCAACACTCTCCAGCAAACCCTCTAGTACGCTTGGTGTAAACTGAACAACATTATCTACAGGTTGTTTTACTGCTTGTTGATAATAATACAACGCCTGTTTGGCGTTCTGGGGGAAGTCCAGCTGATTGCTGCTATCTCTTAGCGAAGCACATGGCCCTATTGATTTCAAATATTCTGGCGGTGAATAAGGCTTATTCGAACAATCATTGAAGACATCTATGGCATAGACTCCTACCAGCTGGTCACTAGTAACCTTTCCTTTTTCTGTGCCTACCATTCCCACCGTACCTACAAAACCCCCGCCCATTCTAAGTTCGGCATTGTTGGTTAGTAGTAGTAAGTTTTTTTGGGGCTCTTTAAAACCTCCTAGCGACTCAGCTAATTTCTTGTAAGTTTGAAGCTGGGTGGTCTTTTGCTCAATAGTTTTCAGGTAGTCACCAACACTAAGAGATACCATATAAGCCCCAAAAAGCATTACTGCAATAGCCATGGCTAGAGCTGAGCGATAAAGCTTACTAAGGTATGGCTTTTTGCTAGAGCTTGCCACTAATGCCTTTCTTTATTTGTTTATCTATCAGTTCTTTAAATTTTTCTTTAGAAAAATCTCTTGATCGAGACAGTATCTCGCTGGTATTAAAGCTAGTTTTATCAAGTTTTTGAATGGCTTTCTCGAGACTTTCTTGAGTCTGGTCGCTAAAAAATATGCCAGTTTTGCCATCTATCACTGTTTCACTAGAGCCGCCTTTTCCGTAAGCTACTACGGGCTTTCCGGCAGCCATTGCCTCAACAACTGTAATTCCAAAGTCCTCATATGCTGTAAAAATAAAAGCTTTGCAGCCCAAAAAGTAGCTAGTGGTTTCTGAGTCTGAAAGTGCTCCGGTAAAAACAATACTTGGCCCAGCAATTGACTTTAGATTTGCCAGCTCTGAGCCAGCACCCACTACAACAAGTTTTTTACCTAGCTTACTGCAAGCTTGAACCGCCAAATCAACTCTTTTATATGGAATTAGCCTACTAACAACTAGGTAGTAGTCATCTTTCTGGTTTTGACTATTTAAGTTTGCAAATCTCGCCGTATCGACCGGTGGGTTTATGATGACAGAACTTAATTTATAATATTTTTTTATTCTAGCCTGAACAGTCTTTGAATTAGCAATAAGTAGGTCAGGCCTATGAGCGGCAGCATAATCCCAATAACGCATTTTTTTGACTACTCTTGGTAAGATCAACTTTGCCAGTGGATTCAAAACACCCAGTCCAGGTGAGCTAAGGTAGTCTTGATAGCCACTCCAATAATACCGGGTTGGGGTATGAATATAGCTGATATGAAGCGTCTCCGTACCAGTTATCACTCCTTTGGCTTCAGCACTACTTGAAGATATTACCAAGTCAAAATTACTAAAATCAAAGCTTTCAAAAGCTAGAGTTCTTAACATTGGATAGAGCTGATGCTTTTTTCTAGCGAGCGGCCAGTGCTGCAAAAAAGAAGTCACTATTTTAGCGTTTTTAAGAAGTGGTAACTTTTCTGATACATAGACACTAGTGTAGATTGGAGCATCTGGAAACATCTCATGGAGTGACTCAACAACTCGCTCTGCCCCACCCAAATTAGTGAGCCAGTCGTGTACAATAGCAACTCTCATAGCAGTCTAATACCCATTTTTACGAAACAATAAAGCCGGAATAGTTCGCAAAATTATCGCTAGATCCATACCAATGCTCCAGTTCTCAATATAGTATATGTCTAGTTTTACACGTGAGTCATAGTCTATGTCGTTTCGGCCAGAAACCTGCCAAAGACCTGTTAGACCTGGCTTAATGTGCAAAAATAGCCCAGATTCATCACCGTAACGCTCAAGCTCTTCTTGAACAATTGGCCTAGGGCCAACAAAGCTAAGGTCATTTTTAAGCACGTTAAATAACTGGGGTAGCTCATCGATACTTGTGCTTCGCAAAAATTTGCCCATTTTGTTAAGCCGAGGGTCATTCTTAACCTTCATATCGCGTTTGAATTCTTTTATTAAGCTAGGTTTATTAAATGTTTTTAGCATCTCTAAAGTGCTTAAGCCGCTGTACTCTCCACCAGCACAGTATTTTAGCTTCATTGTTCTAAACTTTAGAAGTCTTATCCTACCACCAGATCTAGTAAGTCTTTCGTGCTTGTAAAAAACTGGGCCTGTATCGGTAAGTTTTATCATTATAGCCACCACTGCCATTATTGGTAGTGCCACAACAAGGCTAACAAAAGCCAATAAAATATCAGATATGCGCTTCAAAATTCGGCTCCAACCTTCTAAAGGAGTGGTGACAAGTTCGAGAATTGGAATATTTTTAACTCGGCTCATTCTCATCGGGGAATCATATAGCCCACCCACGGTTGGAACAATATGAAGCTGGATTTGATTCTGACGGCAAAAGTTAAGTAGCTTAATGACTGTTTTTCTGGATAACCCATCTTCTATCAAGAAAATGTCGTCTAGGGAATGTTCAGAGTTAATCTTAGACAATGATTCGAGAGCAATATCAGATGTTAGCGAAATATTCTCAGCAATCCGATAGGCCGGTGATTCTTTTTCTAAAACCTTAGCAAAAGTTCTGCCGGCCGAACCTTGGCCCAAGACTAGCGTGTTATGAACGCCAATTTTAAACTTAAATAAAAAGTGCTGGAAATTGTAAATTAAAAACCTCGAGCTGTTGACTAAGATTACCGCAAAAACAAAGCCGTAAACTGGTATTGCCTTAGATGGAAAGATTGGGTCAATCACAAAAAAATCAATTATAACTAAAAGCATAGCACCTGCCGCAGAAGCCATAAGAACCCGGCTGAGCTCATAGACGCGAGAACGAGTTACTCTCAGCTCGTATAACCCAGCTAGAGCGTATAACACTATCCATACTAATAATACTGGCAATATTACTCTCAAAAAGCCCTTACCACTGGTGAGGTAAGCTAGTGGCTTTGATTGATCATTGCGTACAATAAAAGCTAGCCCAAAAGCCAATACTATCATTAGATAGTCTACTGGAACTAGCAGGACTCTAAAAAATAATTCACTTCTTTTTTTCATAACAACTTACATTATAGCAAAATACCCCCTTTCTTGGGGGTATTTCTATATAGAGTTAGCTATAAGCCGAATTTTGTTCTCTTACCCGTAAAGGTTCGATTGGTAATCATCTATCTTACGCCGAAGCGAATGCCCTGCCAATACAGGCAGAGTCATGCGATATACCCATTTTAAAGCGAGAAGCTTTATCTACTCTAAAAAGTAGAAAGGGCCCATAATCTTGCAGCCAACAGGGTTTACCACCACCGTGCGTCACCACACAGCGCCGTGAGCTCTTACCTCACTCTTTTCACCCTTACCTGAACCACAAAGTGATAACAGGCGGTATTGTTTCTGCGGCACTTTCCCGAGGGTCGCCCCTGGTTGCCGTTAGCAACTGTCGTACTCTGTGCTGTTCGGACTTTCCTCTTGGCCCGTAAAGGCCAAGCGATTACCCGCTAACTCTAGACAGTATTATACTAGGAATTAGGCTATTTGTCTAGAACTACCTGGGAGTCTAGGCAAATATTTACTTGCTCATCAGCAAGCTTGTTGTCTTCTCGATAAATGTGAGTAAATGTAATATTCATATCTGGTATGAGAGTTTTTATTTCTTCAAAAATAGGTTTGATATTAGAATTTTTTACTTTATACACTCCATTGAGCTGCCTCTCGACAAGCTGGCTGTCTAAATAAAATTCTAATTTTTCATATTCAAAATTTATAATATTTTTTAGACCCAACAAGACTGCACTATATTCGGCAAAATTGTTTGTTTGAATACCTAAATACTCATGATATTCTGCCAAAACCTCACCTTTTGTTGTCATAAAAACTACACCGGCTGCTGCTGGACCTGGGTTTCCTCTTGAGCCACCATCACAGAATACTTTTATAATCTTATCAGCCATAAAGCTATCACTGCTGTTCCTACCACGACTCTATAGACAACAAAGGCCAACATAGAGTGTTTTTTTAGATAGTCTAAGAACCACTTGATAACAACTACTCCAACAATGAATGTCACTGTAATACCTACTGCAAGGTCAAGATTTGAAACCGAACGTACTGGCTCATTTACAATTTGATAAGCCTTATATAGACCTGCCCCAAGAGAAATAGGAGTTGCAAGTAAGAAGCTGAAGCGAGCTGCATCTTCGCGCTTGAAACCCAGCCACAAACCAGCTGTTATGGTGATTCCTGAGCGCGAAGCGCCAGGTATAAAAGCCAGAATTTGGGTAAAACCTACAATCAAACTCTGTTTTAATGTAATTTTCTCAACGCCTTCATTTTTCTTACCATTCTTATCTGTGTAATAAAGCAAAGCACTGAAAAAAATCATGCCAATACCAACTACAAGCGGGGCATAGCTACTAGAATGTAAATACTTTTCTATAAACTTGTCTCCAAAAAAGCCTATTACCGCAGCCGGAACAGAGGCTGCGGCAATGTAGTATAGAAGCTTATCTTTGGTTTTGAGCATCTGCCAAAACTCACGGCCAAAAAATACTAGTAGCGCCAAGGCTGTGCCAATATGTATTGCAGCATCGAAAGCCAAGCCCGGGCCGTTTATCTGTAATACCCAAGGAAGTAGCAATAAGTGTGCAGAAGAACTTATCGGCAAAAACTCCGTTATTGCTTGTATGACGGCTAGTGTTAAGACAAATAGAAGCATTATTTAGATTGCTCCAAAATAGCTATTTGACTTCGATATTTATCGGCGACTGGCCCAAGACTAGCAAAATCTACTTGCTTAGAACTAGTGTGGTCCATATCTGTCGTCTGATAGATTGGGATGATATGTATATGAACATGAGCGACCTCAAAGCCAACAACAGAAAGGCCAACTTTTGGGCATTTGTATATTTCCTTAGTTAATTTAGCCATTTTTTGAGCAACTAGCATAACCTCTTGCAAGCTTTGGGCATCTAGGTCTTGCCAGTTCTCTACTTGCTTGGTTGTAATAACCATAATGTGACCTTCTGTGTGTGGGGCTATAGTTGGTATCACAAAACAGTTATCATCTTGATAGATAATTTCTGAGGGTATTTTTCCTTCTAGCATTTTTGTAAAAACAGACTTATTCATAATTATTATTATTATTATTATAGCATTTTAAAGTGGTTTAGACTACCAAATTGGGGTCATGGGCAACTGAGCACTAAAAACTAGCGGGGCTAGTTTCTCTAGTTATCAGCTGGTTTAAGTTAGTGTAGTTTAAGCTTGCTTGAGTCAACTGGCTGTCAATGGTTGACTTAAAGCTACCTAAGTACAGGCCGTAACAAGCTAGTACTATTGAAATAATTATAAATTTGGAAATATTTTGCATTTGAAAAATACACTAGATTATATTTAGGCCTATGTAAAGCTTGAGAAGTAATAAAACTCTGTCAGCTATTCACATATTACTTATGCTATGACATAATTAAAATGTAGAAAGTAATTTTAGTGCAGAAAAATCCCAAATCAGCTCAAATATTAGCTTTAGTATCTAAAAAAGATCTAATACGGCACAGCCGAATTATAGCCGAACCTCTACTGGTAGCGGCTTTTTTGAGTAAAACCACTACCCCATCGAGGCGAATAGCCGACACTCTTGCTCTACTAACTCGTCAAGGCTTCCTGAGTCTAGGCCTGGTTGATGGCGAAAAAGTCTACACAATCACCTTGAAAGGTACAGAAAAGTTGAATCGGGCAAAAGCAGTTTCTAAAGTATTTGATACAAAGGCCTGGGATGGCCGCTATTACTTAGTCACGTTCAATATCGCCCAGCCGCAAAAAGTTCTTCGCAATCAAATAATACTTGATCTAAAGCATGCCGGTTTTATCAACTATAGCAAGGGGCTATGGCTCTCACCCTATAACCCAATAAAATATGTAGAGTCAGTTCGTAAAAGTCATGATTTAGGTCAAAAAATTCGCTTAATCGTCGCAAGCCATCTTGAAGATGAGGCCAAAATAAAGCGGCACTTCAAACTAAAATAGTTTTTTTGTTGCAAGGCGTGTGTAAATACACCAAAAGCCCGCCACACCGAAAGTCTTTTTGTAACCTCTCCCGCAAAATGCTAGGTGGGTACTCGCAGCATTCTAGCAAGGCTAGAAGCAATCTAAAGTTCCCTTGAGTTATGTTTAATCAGAAAAAGTTACTAAGACTCATAGTTTCGAGTGTGGCAGGCTCTTGGTGGTCAAATCTAGCTATTAGCTATCTTTTGGCACTTGAAATTATATCATGCTTCATTGGCCTATTATAATTGAAGCTAGTGCAGTAACTGTACTTAATATAAATGGTGATAAGAAGCGGTAGCCAACAAATAAAAATACAAAAATAACAATCAAGCCGTAGCTCTCTATTTGATCCATAATATCTCGTAGCCCACTTGGGGCGGCGGCATACAGCACTCTAGAGCCATCAAGAGGTGGTATTGGTATCATGTTAAACACAAAAAAAGCTAGATTAACAAACACAAATTGCAGTAAAAAAAGCCCGTAAACACCATCTAAAGTTACAAAACGTAAATAAAGCCCTACAAAAATAGCCATCACTAAATTGCTTGCTGGCCCTGCTACAGCCACCAAAGCTGCCCCCCATTTGCCGTAGCGTACTGCATAAGGGTTAAATGGCACTGGCTTGGCCGCTCCAAAAACTACTGGTGAACCAAATAGTATTAATGCAATTGGCAGTAAAAGAGTCGAAAATGGATCTATGTGGGCGACTGGGTTAAGAGTAAGGCGGCCATGCGCTTTAGCAGTAACATCACCAAGTAAATGGCCTGCCCAAGCGTGGCAAAACTCATGCACAGTCAGAGCAATGATTACGATAATTAAATACAGTGCAATAGCTACTAAATTGAAATCCATGTTATTTATTTTAACAGATACGAAGAGATTTTTGAACAAAGTATTGCATAAGGCTACTCGATATGATAAGATATGAGAAGTAAATTTTAGCTTATGTCATACAAATGCGATATCACCGGTAAAGGAAAACAGTTTGGTAACAATCGCTCGCACTCACTGCGAGCGACTAAAAAAGCCTGGAAACCAAACCTACAGACTAAAACCCTTATAATAGACGGTCAGAAGGTTCGCTTAAAGCTAGCAGCCTCTACTATTCGTACCCTAAAAAAGTATCAGAATCAGATAGATGCCAAAGAACTCGCAGCGGCCACCAAAAAAGAAGCTTAGAAAAGCTTCTTTTTTTTATACTTAATACTAATTTAGTAAAGACTGCTTATTTAAGAACAATTAGCCTTTGTTGCTCAGTCTCTAAGAGCTCTTTTTTGGTAATTTTAAACTTCTGCAAGGTTTCTTGTTCGCTACCAAACTCAGCTGACAAAACCTTCAGCTGCTCAGCAGTATAGTTGTGCGGTATTACAATACTGGGTTCTATTTGATTGATTATTTTAGTGGTTATTTCTGATTTTTCGCCAACAGCAGGAACTATTAAAATGTCTACAGAGGCAAATGCTTCAAGCTGCTGATCTGTAAGTGTGGTTGTAATATCTGAGATATAAGCCACTCGCATCTTGTCTATAAATACAGAAAAGCCACAGATTCCTTTAGCTAGAGGTATAGCGTCAATCATGCATGATTTAACTTCATATTCGCCTGCTGAATCAAACAATATCGGCTTAGAGCCTGCAGGGCTTTGGGCACGGCTAGGCATCAGTACTACATCGGCTTTTTCACTACGGCTGTTGATAGCTAGATCGATAGACTTTGAACTTATATAGAATCCATCTTTTTCAATTTTTGTAATATCCATGAGTTTATTATACCAAGAATTAGGTGTTTATTTCTCTATTTTGTCGTAGTAATTTTTATAAACACTACCAACTACTACTGAAGCGGCGGCTGTTACCGGCACAGCTATAAGTACACCTACAAAACCAAGTAGGGCTGCCCCAATTAATGCTGCCAACAAAATTAGCATAGGGTGGACACCTACGGCTTTTTTCATAACCTGAGGAACAATTAGATTTCCTTCTACTTGTTGAATTATCAAGAAAAACAAAGCTACAACCAAGCCTTTGATTGGTGAGCCGCTCAAGATAGCGACTAGTACTGCTGGAATAGCCCCAATGTAAGCCCCAACCAAAGGCACAGCTTCCATTAGGCCGGCGAACAAGGCCAGAGTAAGTGCGTATTCCACGCCAATAACGCTAAGCCCAAGATATGAGGCAGCAAAAATTATCAGGCACAAGATTAGCTGACCTCGCAACCAATGCCCCAGCTTGCTAGACACATCATGAAGTAACCTTACAAACTGTTCGCGCCAAGACTTACGGGGCAGTAGACCAGACAAGACAACGGCGAATCTTCTTCCGCTAGCTAACATGTAAACCAAAAATATGAAAAAAGTCAAAAAACTAAACAGCCCACCAGCAAGACCAACTGTTACTGATGCAGCATTAGCACTGACTTTATCGCTATTTCTACTAAACCATCTGGCAAACTCGTCATATACCCACTGGGTGTAGCCCTGTTGTGAGGCAAAGTCTTTGATCTGCTGTTGGTAGCCTGGCCAGCTACTAGAGAGTTTTTGACCTTGAGAAATAATTCCAGGAATGACCTGGGCTATAATGGCTGCAGAAATCGCAATAATACCTATTATGACAATAGCTACCGACACCCCTCGTCTTATATGTAATCTTCTCTCAAGAGCTGAGACCACTGGGTTTAGAGCAACCGCAAAAATTCCAGCAACCGCGAGTGAGATAATTATTCCTGATATCTGCAAAGTCACCCAAACTAAGGCCAGTGTCAGCAACAGATACAAAAAAGTTAAAGGTGAGATAACAACAATGTGGCGCTGGGAATTTTTCATATCTTCTAGCTAGACCTCGCAGTTTCGCTCGCAACTTCAATGTGAGTTGTAGAGCTTAAGGCTTCTGGCTGAGCAAGGGGTGCAGTATTTTGGTTGTTGGTAACCGTAAATATCTTCAAGTCATCAAACAAAACGACTTTTTTCGCGTCTAAAATGTCTATTAAGAAGCGGTCGTTTAGATTACGACGATAATCAAAGTCTTCAAGTCGCATTGCAGTATAGTTGAGCTCTCGAGTCATTTCTTTTTCGATATCAGCTATTACCTGAGCGAGCTTGGCGCTATTCATATCACCAACGATAAATATATCAATCTGTTGGTTACTACCTCTGGCAAAAGCACCTGTCAAAAAAAGCATTCTGACATTGCCAGCTTTTTGAATTCGCTTAAGTATTTGGTCATCTTCTTTAGTCTGCTTAATAGCTTTTGATTTAGCAGGAATCTTTGAAAAAATCGATTGAAGCTCAGCATGAAACTTGTATTTTGGCTCAACTTCATAATATAGCCTGTTACCTTGGCTCACAGAGCGAACAATGCCAATATTTAGAAGATTTTGGAGCTCACGGCGAACTGAATTAATCTGTTCATCTATTTTGCGAGTTATTTCGCGAACGTAAAAAGGTCGCTCGGGATTATTGTAAAACAAGCTAAGCAACTTAACTCTAGTCTTTGATCCAAACAATTGTTCAAACATGTCGCCTCCTTTAAGTGTTAGTGCTTTTGTGTTCAAGCTTGTTGAGCCTAAAAGCTACTGTTTATTTACCCTGATTATACACCCTATTGAACACCTACAACACCCCAATATGTAATTTTTTTATTCATTAGCCCCTTGTCTGGGCAATTTTATTAGCTTTATTTTCTAGCCAATCGTCGAGCTCAGATATTTTGTAGTTCGGCTGACTGAGCCGTACAGCTTGCTCAATAATAAAATCAGCGACAGCCGGGTTTTTAGGTAGAAATGAACCGTGCAAATAAGTACCAATTGCATTACCCTGAAGAATGCCTTCTGTCTTACAATCTTTACTGTTACCAAAACCTTTGCTGACCTGCCCTAGTGGCTGACTCCCCTCTAGTAGCTCAGTTGACCCACTGTGGTTTTCAAAACCGACTAATTCTCCAAATGTTTCACTTTGCAAAACAATGTTTCCTATCATTCTAAAATCGGTGGCCTTGGTTACAGCATTGAAAATACCAATACCAGGTAATTCTTCTCCTTCAGCAGTTATAAAATATTTACCAAAAAGCTGGTAAGCCCCGCAGATAGTCAAAATAGGAACATTGCGCATAAAGTGCTCATGAAGAGTTCGAGATTTAAGCTGAAGGTCTTGGGCGATACTAGCTTGACCTTTGTCTTGACCACCACCCATAAAAATAATGTCAAAATCTTGGTCTATTTCTTCATCTACTGTTCTAGAAAAATACTGACTCTTGATACTTCTGGCCTGCATTCGATGCTTGAGGCAAATAATATTACCAAAATCGCCATAGATATTCATTCTATCCGGGTAAAGGTGGAGTATTTTGAGAGGTTTCATTGGGAAATCCCCTTCACCTGATGGCCACCGTTTTGGGCAATAAGAGCCCTTGTCTTGAGCATTGCTGTGTAGGTGGGCAAGATGTAGCCAACTTCGCCATTCTTGACATGGCTCAAGAGCTTTTCTAGCGCTTGGTCAATGTCTGGCTCAATCACCAAACTAGAGGGCTTAAAGCCGGCGTACTTAAGCCGAAGTGCCATATCATAGGCCCTAGTACCGCTTACAATCAGCTTGCCTTGATAGCCTGCGATATCTTCCAGCGCACTATCCCACAGCCAAGAGACATCTCTGCCGTCAGCAATATTGTCATTTATACAAAACAAGACGGGAACGGTCTGGGGTTTTGGCTTTAAAAAAGTCTGAATAATTTGATTAAAGCCGGTGGGATTTTTAATCAACATCATCTGTAGATGTTTTTTACCGTAAGCCAGCTCCTCACCTCTACCAAAAGCTGGTTTACTGAGGCCAAGAGACTGCTTGATAAGATCATCTTGCAGACCCATGGTGCTGCAGACCGCGTAAGCCGCTAAAGAATTATAAATATTATACAGGCCTGGGAGTTCAATACGCATATTCTGAGTGTGTGTAGATATTTTTACATCAAAAATAGAAAATGACTTAGTTAGTTTATACATTTTTATAAGCTCAATGTCTGGCTGAGGTCTTTTAAATTTTGATACTTTTGAGCTATAAATACCAATATGACCAAAATATCGTTGTAAATATTGCAACTTTTCTCCATTTTCAGAATCAAAAATGCTATCGGCTGTATTGTCATGCTCAATTTTCTCACCAATGTAGTCAGAAACACCAAAATACACTGGTTTTTTTGATTGGTCAGCCCCCAAGCTAGCGACTAGCGGGTCATCAGCGTTCAAAACTAGCTTGGCATCTAGATCGCCAAAAGCTTTTTTAAAGCTTTTGGCTATAGAATCAAGCTCACCATACCTGTCGAGTTGATCTCTAAAAAGATTAGTCACGCAGATAATTGTTGGCTTAAGCTGCTCTACAATCAGCGGAACATAGGCCTCATCTACTTCAAATAAGCCAATATCAGCGCTACAGAGGCCATTGTTATCGCTTTTTTGCAATATAGTAGAGATAATTCCCCTTGGCATGTTTGAGCCGGCTTGATTATGTATAAAGTTGACCCCGCTTGAATCAAGAATATCGGCGATCATCTTGGAAGTAGTTGTTTTACCGTTTGTGCCAGTTACTATAATAATACCCTTTGGAAAATTGTTGCTAGCAAGTTTGACTAGTAGCTTTGGGTCTATTTTTTCGGCCACCAGACCTGGTAAAGAGGTGGCGTCATATTTTAAAACAGCACTAGCAAGTCTAGCTATTTTTGCTGAGTTGATTGCAATTGATTTGCGCATAATATTATTGTATCAGAGAGCCGGCTATTTAGTCTGCAATATAGCTGCTAATCATTTTTCTAGCCTGCTGAATGGTGTTTATCCACTCAATCTGTCTGTTTCTTCTAAACCATGTCATCTGCTTACGGGAGAGCTGCCAAGTAGCAGTCACTATGTCGTCATATAGGTCTGATTCTTTGCATTGATTTGCTAGAAACTTTGCAACTTGGGCATAGCCAGTGGTACTTAATATTGTTTTGGATTCGCCATATTTAGTTATCAAAACTTTTACTTCTTGAATAAAACTATTATTCAACATTGATTTTGTTCTATTCTCAATATTTTGCTTAAGTATAGGCTTTTTTATATCTATACCAAGTACCAGAGCATCAATAAAAGTTTTGTTTCTATCGTCATCTTTGGCTGGTCCTTTGCTAATGAGTTGCTCCACTCTTCGGCGATTTTTGCTATCAATTTTTAAGTACTGAGAGGGGTATTTTTTACGGGCCAGCTGCTGAATCTTTTCTAGTGACATTGCCTGGATATCAAGTTTTTCTTGGCTAGAAATAGTGTCACGAAAACCGTAGTCATATATCACTGAGTCAATATACATGCCACTTCCACCGACTAAAAAAGCTAGCTTACCTCTGTTTTGTATATCAGTAATAGCTTTTTCAGCAGCTTGCTTAAACTCAGCCGCGCTAAATGCGGTATCTGGATCTACAATATCTAACAAATGGTGCCTAACTAGCTTTTGATCTGATTGACTTGGTTTGGCTGTACCAACATCCATGCCCTTATAGATGGTTCGAGAATCTGCACAGACTATCTCGCCGTTATACTGCCTAGCTAAATCAAGCGCCATGGCAGACTTACCAGATGCCGTTGGGCCTATAATGACCACCAGCTTTCTAATATTAGTCATTACAGACTTTTGTTTTCGGTGCTTTTGATTAGTGTTGTAATAAAATCATTAATACTCATACTTCCAAGGTCACCATGGGAGTATTTTCTGACTGCTACTGTTGCAGATTCTTGCTCTTTTTCACCGACCACTAAGCTATACGGTACTTTATACAGCTCTGAGCTGCGAATTCGCTTGCCCAGCGATTCGTTGCTATCGTCTAAGCTTACTCTTACCTTAGCTTGTTTGAGTTTGGCTTGAATTTGATTTGCATAGTCAACGTACTTCTCTGATATTGGTAGCACTCTAACTTGTTCTGGGGCCAACCAGAATGGAAACACGCCGGCTGTGTGCTCGATATAAACGCTCAAAAATCTCTCTATCGAACCAAGTATTGCAGAATGTATCATAACTGGTTGTTTTTTTGAGCCGTCACTGTCGGTATATTCTAAGCTAAATCTTTTTGGCTGTACAAAATCTAGTTGTATTGTTGCCAACTGAGTCTCTCTAGATAAGGCATCTTTAGCAATAAAGTCTATTTTAGGGCCATAGAAGGCTGCTTCGCCCTCATCAATAACGTATTCTAGCTGATTGTCTTTGGCTAAGCTTATTAGGCTGTCTTGAGCAGATTGCCAGACCTGTTGATCTCCCAAATATTTATCGCTATCATCTCTAAATGACAGATGAACTCTTGCAATTGGCATTGCTAGACTTTTATACAGTTTGGTGATTGCAATAATTAGGCCATTTACTGACTCTGAGACCTGCTCTTGGGTACAAAAAGTATGACAGTCATCTTGGGTGATGGATCTAACCCGCTCTAGGCCATTAAGTTCCCCAGACTTTTCATCTCGATAGACAGTAGTGTTTTCCATATACTTAATTGGCAGATCTTTGTAGCTTCTTGGCTGTGACGCAAAAATTTGAGCATGATGTGGGCAATTCATGGGTTTAAGCACCAGCTCATCAGAAGTTTCCTGGCTAGTAACCAAGAACAACTCATCTCCAAACTTTTCCCAGTGCCCAGAAGCTTCGTAGAGACTTTTCTTGGTCATATGTGGCACCCAGACCTCTTTAAATCCCAATTCTGTCTTGAGCTCGAGTGAATAGTCGCCTAGTAGCCTGCGTAGCAACGCTCCTCGTGGTGTAAAAAGAGGTAAGCCAGACCCCACCAGTTCAGAAAACACAAAAAGGTCGAGCTCTTTACCTAGCTTTCTGTGGTCACGCTTCTCAGCTTCTAATAAAATATCTTTGTACTTAGTCAATTCATCTTCTGTTGTAAAAGCTACACCATAGATTCTTTGCATTTGGGGGTTTTTGTCGTTTCCTCTCCAGTAAGCGCCCGATAATTTCACTAAGTCAAAGGCCTTAGGATCTATCTCTTTAGTGTTTTCAACATGAGGGCCTCGACACAGATCCACAAAATCACCAGTTTTGTAAACAGTCACTTCGCTAATTTTAGTGCCCGGGTTAGCGAGATCAGCGTCACCTGTGTCTGCCACTGCTGTTGTACCCTTGTCTCTTAAGTCTTTTAGTAGCTCAACCTTAAAATCTTGTTTTTTTCCGGAAAAATACTCAATAGCTTTCTCTATTGGCCAGTTTTCTTTATGGAAATCAACATTTTGACTAATCATTTTTTGCATTTCTTTACGAATTTTAGGTAAAGCCTGAAGCTCTATCGGCTCATCTAAGCTGATGTCATAATAAAATCCGTTCTCTACTACCGGTCCAACCCCAAACTTGGCTTCTGGGTAGCGCTTATGTATCACAGTGGCCATTATATGGGCTAGACTGTGGCGAATTCGATGTAGACTCTCATCTTTCATAAATATTTTCCTTTTTTATATAATAAAACCACCTCATTAGACGCCCGGTCCCAACTAATTGGGAGGTTCCACCGGGCTTATCCGTGGTGGATCTCTCTTTTGTAGGCCGTGCGACGGTCTTACTCGCGGGGCTTCAAAAGCTGGTAAACTCTTGATACACGCCCTATTTAACTAGCCCTATTCTACTACAAGATAGTTATTTCTGCAAAATTGCTATAGCTTGCCAGCTAAGTAGTTTCTAAAACCCTCATGCAGCTCTGGATCAGCCAACGCAACATCAACAATTGCCTCCAGATACTTTTCTTTGTTACCGGTGTCATGCCAGTTGCCATCTATGACTTTCCCAAGAATGTGATTTTTTCTGGCCATTACATCTAGGGCCTGGGCTAAGCTAACTTCTCCAGTGTGATCTGGTTTTTGTTGAGCCAGCAGCGGCAATATTTCTGGAGTCAGTATATAGCCCCCAATACTAGCAAGTAGTGATGGTTCTTGGCCTGGTTTTGGCTTCTCAACTAAGCCATCTATTTCATAGAGATCATCTGCTAATTGGTTTCGAACTTTGACCGAGCCATACTTACCAATGTCTTCTTTGCTGCTCTCAACCAAGGCAATAACGGGCCTACCGTGTTTTTCGTATTCTTCAATCAACTGAACAGCCCTAGGTACTTTTGAGACAAAAAAATCGTCAGCCCAGAGTACTAAGAAAGGCTCGTTAGCTACCAAGTGCGAAGCGTTAATAATAGGTGTGGCATTGCCGTAGCTGCCCTTTTGCCGAACATATATAAAATTTGCCATTTCAGCTATCTTACTTAGCTCTTGAGCGATCTCACTCTTACCTGACTTAATGAGCCTAGACTCTAACTCTTGATTGTGGTCAAAATGATCTTCTATTGAACGCTTGTGAATGCCAGTCACAATAATAATATCTGTTATGCCGGCTGCCACGGCTTCTTCTACTACATACTGAATAATAGGCTTGTCTATTATAGGTAGCATTTCTTTGGGCATAGCTTTAGTTTGAGGCAAGAAACGAGTACCAAAACCTGCTGCAGGAATTATAGCTTTAGTTATTTTTTTCATAAATATTATGGTGGGTCCTAGGGGACTCGAACCTCTGACCTCTTCCACGTCAAGGAAGCGCTCTAGCCAACTGAGCTAAGGACCCGTGGCTACTATTATACCTCATTTTTAATAAATTTCCTCTAGCCATAAATGTCGGCGAGTTAATATTATGATTTTACTAATTTTGGATTATGTTGTATTTATACCATCAAAACTAGCTACTACAAGCTGTGGGGCTGCTGGTCTCTAGTAGCAGATCACCGGCAAAACCAACCCTATCTAGGTTTACAGACTGCTCAAAAAATGCACTTGCTACAGAGCTTGAGTTATCACCAAAACGAGACCGTAAGCTATCAATAGACCGATCTAAGCCTAAGCTAGAATCTAGCTTAGAAGAAGCACCGAGCTGGAGCTGAGATGAGGCACTAAGATTATAAAGAGTGACAGATATTCGCAAAACTGGCTTACTACAATCAAGTTTTTTTAACAACATCATGCAATTAGCTCTTATTGTTCTATCTTGGTTAAAAGCTATAAGCTTATCTTGCTTAGTATGGGTGTAAGTATGATCGGTGAAAAATAGTCCAATTGATAACGACTGAGCTTTTAGATTTTTTTTTCTTAGTCTTACAGCGAGAGTATTGCATATCTTAAGCATAAATGTTGTTATTTCTACTATTCCCTGGGGCTTGTGATAGCCCATTGTAACCTGGTGACCGAGTGATTTTTGGTCTTTATATATAGCCAAATCTACTTCGTAGCCACGCATTCTAAGGTACCATTTTTGGCCATTAACGCCAAAATGCTTTGATAAAAGCGGCCAAGATGCAGTGTACAAATCAAGCGGAGTAAATATCTGCTGAAGAGCAAATTGCCTAGCCATTCTATCGCCCACTCCGGTTAGGCTAGTTAGGCTTTTACTGGCATAAAATTCTGCTAGACCTGCGGTAGCTATCTGCACTAAGCCACGGGGCTTATTGCTACTAGCAGCTTGCTTGGCTAGCCATATGTTACTTGCTACCCCGATAGAACAACATATATGTTCTTTATACATTTTATAGATACTAGCTTTTATTGCCTTTACTAAAGCAAAAACGTCTGGACTGTTCTGGGCATATGACGGAACTTTTAGATAGGCTTCGTCTATTCCTTTGGGCTGAACTTGGCAAATAGTATCATGTAGAACTGCCATAAACTCGCGGTGTACCTGCCTATATAGCTCAGGCTTATCTTGCACTACTTGTAGCTCTGGGCAGAGCTCTAGAGCTCTAGCTACTTTGGTGCCGGTCTTAATTCCTAGCGCTTTGGCGTCATAAGTAGCTGCCACTAGGCTGGCACCCATTCCTGGGCCTGTCGCTACAGCTACTGGCTTACCTCTTAGGCCAGGCTGATAATACTGTTCAACAGACGCAAAAAATGAGTCCATATCTATATAGATAGTGGAATATTCTAACACTTTTTGGCTAAGTAGATTTTCTGGCTTCACTACTTCAATACTATCAAAACTTATCTTAAAATACAAACAAAAACCGAATAAACTTTAGTTGGATTTTACTATAAAAAAAGCCCCTCGTTAATCAGGGGCTTTTTAGCTACTATAATGTATCTGGTAAGGTTATTTTTTATCTGTGTCTTCTGTTTTTTCAGCTTTGTCTGCTGTGGCTTCAGCTGGTGATGCTTCGCCTTCGGGGCTTTCTTCACCTTCTTCGGCAGGAATCTCCTCTACAATATCTTCGTTGAGAGCTTCCATTTCAGCTTCTGATCGTGGTGGGTCAACCTTACAGACTAGCTCTTCGCCATCTACTAGTACCTCTACTCCTTCAGGGACAACAAGGTCGCGAACGTGTATAGATTTCTCGAAATCATCAAGCACTGTGATATCAACTTCAATATTAGCGGGTAGCTTGCCTGGTAGGGTCTCAACTTCAACTTCTTCAATGTTGGTAAGCAAAGTACCTTCTTGTTGATAGACAGCTGCTGAGTCACCTACGAAATACAGTGGTACAGTTGTGCGAATAGCTTGATTCATGTTGACCCTATAAAGGTCAGCGTGAGTAAGATCGCCTGACAAGGCATCTATACTAACATCTTGAATTAAGATATTAGAAGATGCATCTTGGCCAATCTTAAGATCAATAATAGTATTGTGGCCGGCTTTGGCATAAGTACGAGTAAACTCGTGCATATTCAAAAAAACTGGTTCATTTGCCTTGTCTTGACCATAGACAATAGCCGGAAGGTGGCCTTCAAGCCTTGAGGCATTAAGTTTTTTACCGAATATATCGCGAGCCGTAGCACTGAGAGTTGTTTTTTCCATAGTTTTTTAAAATAAAGGGGTTAATTCATTTGATTTATTTGCCAAGAAGATGTGTAAGTCTACTATTTCGCCAGCTGAGATGGGCTCATAGTCACTAAATTTTACCGATTCACCACTAGATAAGTCTGAGACAATACCACTAGAGATAGATTTTTTCTTTTTTGACTTGCTACTACTAGAATGGCCGTTAAGCTTGAGCTCTAGATGGCTGCTAAGCAAAACTGTGGCCAGAATAGGTAGCGAGCACTCCGTGCAAGTGAGCTGCATAAAACAATGCTCATCTACTCTACCTAAGAAAGTAATGTCTTCATGCAAATAGTGTGACCCGCATGAGGGACATTTATAAAAAACCTGAAGATTTTTAATTAGTTCTTGTAAGTTCTTGCCATTCACTTTTTTACCCTCTTAAGCAGTATCTTATCATAGACTTGCTGGTGCTGTCAATCAAGAGGCTTGGGGTTTTCTTCTAATAACTAGTGTCAAGACAGATAGAAGCAACATAATTACAATAATGAGAGCAAAAATTGCCACTATCTTCTGTTCTGGTGAGGCAATCAAGGCAATAATTCCAAAAACTATGCAGAGAGAATAAATCAGTAGAGCTGTTTGGCGCTGGGTAAAGCCAACGTCAAGAAGTAAGAAGTGCAAATGTCCTCTGTCGGCCGAGAAAGGCGAGCGTCCAGAAATAATTCTCCTAACAGCTGACCAGACTGCGTCTATTATTGGAACCCCTAGCACTAGGGCTGCTGTGGCTAGCTTTGCTCCAGAGAAGATAGCAATTATACCCAATGTCATACCCAAGAAATATGCTCCAGAATCACCATTAAAAATTTTGGCAGGGTGAAAATTATAAACCAAATAGCCGAGACACCCACCCGCTAGAGAGATAGAGATTAGCGCTGTCTGAGACTGATTTACGCTTGGGCTTATTGCCAAAAAAAACATCACAATTGCGGCAATTGCAGCGATGCCGCCCGAAAGACCGTCTATACCATCTACAAAATTCATAGTGTTAGTCATACCTACGAGCCATATTGTAGTCACCGTAAGGGCAATAAAATTGATACTCACCAGGTAGCCATTTAGCACCAGGCTAAGGTTTGGATCTGTAAAGACAAGGCTCTGGCCAGCCGGGTTACTCAAAACTTCTATTCTGATTCCAAAAAAACTAAAAGCTACTACTGCAGCAAATATTTGAGTCAACAGCTTGACCCAAGGATTTAAGTTGTAAATATCGTCTGCGAAACCTATTGTCAATACTATTGAACTAGCAACAACTAAGCCCCAATACCCTAAATCTCGATTGGGTACCAAGATAAGTGTAGTTACCAAAAAAGCCAGATATATTGCTATTCCACCGCCTCTGGCCATTACTTTTTTGTGTATTTTGCGACTGTTCTCTTGTGGCTTATCTACCGCCCCAAACTTAAATGCCAATTTTTTTATCCAGGGCACCAGAAGTACTGTTAGCCCAAAAGTGACAAATAAGGCAACAAGATAGGTCATTTTTTGACAGCCTTTTCGGTGACATAAAAGCCCAGGTAGCGGCCAAACATTAGTCGAGTTTGAGCACTGATTGCGGCAAAAGCTCCAAAGACAATGGCGGTGATTGGCACAAGTACCCACTGGGCTAGCATAAATACCACCTTGTACCACTTGTGATGAGCAGGCCTCTTAGGCATCATAATAAAGCTTATCCAAATAGTGGAGAAAAGACCAATGGTAGCTAGAGTGAGTATATTTGAAGCAACAATTGGCAGCTGATGAGCCAGCGACTGCTTAGAAAAAGAGTTATTTAGATACAGTGGCGCCCAGGCTGCAAAGGTCAAAATAAGTGGAGCTGTTGCCCAGCTTAGGTGTCCCTCAAACAGACGGCCAATTTGCAAAAGCTTACTGCTCCAGGGAATATTGGTATTTTCAAAAGAATTTTTTACCACATAAGGAAAGTCACTCACGCCATACGCCCAGCGCTGTAGCTGCTTGAACTGAGCAATAAAAGTTCGGTGGTACTTGCTAGCCAAGACTGCATCTTGGTAGATTGGTAGAAGCAGAGGCTCTACCTGATAGTCTCCGTTAAAGGTGAAATAACTTCGATAAAACTGATGGCCATCTTCGACCGGGCTAGTAAGAGACCAAAAGTCTGTCTCAACCAGAGCCTGGAGGGGCTGAGCGTGAGAAGCAAAATTACGAAGTCTACCCTGTCTTACACTTTCTACCATTACCCAAAAAGAGTTGCCCGTGGCTATTACTCGCATCGGAGCTGGCACGTCCCACAAATTGTTAAAAAACAATGTTAGTGGCTGAAAAGAAGTGTGCATTCTATTTGGGCTAACACAAAAAGCGTGAGTTAGGCGGCTTAGATACTGTTGATGAACTCTGTTGTCACAATCTAGGGTAGTTACTATGACGTCTTTGATTGGAATATTTTTTTGTTCAATAAATTTTAAAATCTTGCGGCCAGCATAGCTGATGTTGGGACCTTTACCTTTGATTTCTCCAGCGACACCATCGGGGTGACAGTAGGTTTTGTAATAGCCAAACTTGTCAGCAAACTCAGCTTCAAGTGCTTTGGCGGTTTCTGCGGTGGCTTTTCCACCTCGCTCTTCATAGGTTAAGACCATAATAATTTTTTTAACATCATACTCTGAAGCCAATATAGCCTCAAGAGATGGGCGAACTATTTCTATTGACTCATTATATACAGGCATAATCATACATTGCCAAATCTCATCAGGGTTGACTATTACTGACTTATTCTTGGCCAGTAGAGAAAGTCTTTCAACTTCTTTGGTTAGACTTTTTATATAAGACTTGTTGGCTTGTCTTTTGGTGGCTAGATCTAGCTGGTGGCGAGCACTAGAAAGCGCTGCATCTAAGCTTTTTAGCTCAACTAAACGAGCTTTCCAGTCGGTTCTCTCGGTCATTCGGGTTTTATGGTAGCCTAATACAAGCGAGTAGCTCATTCTGACAGATTTTAATAACCAATAAAGGTCAAATGCAATTATAAAATAAGCTACCCCAATTGGCACAAAAAAACTCAAGATTATTGGACCTAAAAGTATGCACCAGGTCACAAAGCCAGGAATAATTTCAAAAATACGGTAGAAAGCCCGCGTTTGAGCGAATCTTATTGGTTTTGAGCTAGTAATGTCTTTAGTTTGTGCCATATTTTATTGCCGTAAAACCTAGTAAAATTGCAATCGCTAAGATAACTACCATTAGTGTCACGATACTTAAAAAAATACTCAAAATTTTATTCTTTCTATATAGCAAAATAGCCAAAAAAAGATTGATAAGAGTTACTGTCAAAGCTATTCCAGCTATTTCGTACAGCTTATACCAAGTACCGAGCTGATCAAAGTTTGAAATAGAAGTAAATCTCACTGGTAGCTCAATCGAAGCTCTTTGAATATTAGTTATAGACCAAAAAGTTATAAATATATCACCCATTACACTCAGAAACACGAGGCTTAAAAGCCAGCCGTCTCGAAAGAATTTCTGGCTATTTAGTTCTTTTTGAATTTTTTTGATGACATTCATTGTATTACCTTATTATACGCTCTATTTGATTTCTATGATAAAATTTATAGGCAATATTTAGGCAGAGCTGCCCTTTTAAAGCTCTGTCGCTTACAACTTAAGTGGTATTTTTATATAATTCGTTTTTTGAGCCTTTTTGAGAGCTTTTGCCAAGCCTCATACTCTGTTATCTGCTTTTCTTTTGGGCTCAGGAAAAAAGAGCTACCAAAGCGTGTTTTCCCTTTTGATGCTAGCGGGCGAGTGTCAATAACATTCTCGCTACCCAAAAAAGGCACTTGTGAATGTGCCTTGACCACCCTCACCTTAACCTTGCGCGGCCTAGTGACTTGATAATAAGTAAGCATAGTTGTAGACATTAAATCTTCCTTTTTGTTTTTTATTTGATTTTTATTTTTTGTATTGTCTTTATTTATAAGTGCAATAAAAAAATATAAACACCCTCCAAGCTCTAGTAGATTGGAAAAACACCAAGCGTGTTTATATCTTTCTAGACACTTTTTTATCCCACAAACAAGACCTCATTATAGTAGCAAATAAATGCCAAAATGTCAATATTGTTGTTGTGCTTAGCAGTGCCTATTTAAGATATTTACTTGGTAGTAGATTTTACATAAATTATCTAACATCCGCCAGATATATTTCTGGACTTGAAAAAATAGCCGAATCTTGCTAATATTATCGGGTTAGATAGCGGAATACTTACTTTACGGGCTCGTAGTGAAGTGGTTATCACGCCTCCCTGTCACGGAGGAGATCGCCGGTTCAAATCCGGTCGGGCCCGCCAAAGATAGAACACCACCAAAGTGGTGTTTTTTCTATTCCGACTGGTTGTCAGCTACTTATCACGATAGCTACAATACCTAAGCTGTCAGACTGGGATACCAATATAAAGACAAGCATCAAAAATACTAGCAAAAAACCCACCTAGTCTATAAGGTGGGTTTTTCGAGCTTGAAAGGTTTCAAGTCTATGGCTTGAAATACTGTGATATTTTAGCATTCTGACGCTGTTCTCTTATCCAGCTGTCAAAATCTGCTCCTTTTATAAGGATGTGAGAAGCTTTCACTTGATCATCTTTTTTGTCTGTCACTTTTATAACGTGATAGCCGTACTGGGTTTTTACTACTCCACTGACTTCACCTGGCTGTAGAGCAAAGGCTGCAGCTTCAAATTCTGGTACTAGCTGGCCTTTACTAAAGAACCCTAGGTCACCACCGTTAGCGGCGCTTCCGTCTGAGCTGTACTGCTTAGCAAGTGTTGCAAAGTCTGCACCGGCTTTTATTTGAGCTAAGATGTCGTCAGCTTGCTTTTGAGCTGGGGCACTAAGAGCTGGGTCGCTGGTAATCTTTTCTGTTAGCTTTTGCTGCACCAGCTGTTGCTTAATTTTCGACTTAAAGTCTTCTGGTGACCAACCGTAGAGCTTGTCTAAGGTTTTCTTAACTTGATCAATACCACCGGCGTCTTTTACTAGCTGGTCAAATTTTTCATTTACTTCTTTATTAGATACTTTAATGCCATACTTAGCGGCTTGCTGTCTAATAATCTCGTTGTTCTCAAGCTGTACTATAAGATCTTGCTTGAACTGAGTAAGTTGCTTCTTACCTTCTTCTGACTTAAAGTCTTGGCCTTGGCTTTCAAAATATTTTTGAGCCGACGCAAGCTCGAAAAGGTAGCTGTTATAGCTAACTGTGTTCCAGACAACATTGCCGTTGACGCTAGAAACCGGGTAAGGCACTACTTTACTAGCAATTTTTACAGCTCTATCTGAAGACTTATACTTATATATAAGTACTCCAAAAATAGTAACAGTAAATACTAGCGCAATCAGCGCTCCAATACCGACATTTCTAATAGTTTTCTTATTTTTGTCTGGGTCTACACCTAGCTTATTGAGCTTTTCTTTGAAAGAAACAGACTTAAGGCTGAGTTTAGATTTTGCAGAGGTTTTTTTGGAACTATTTGGCTTTTTTGGGGCGCTTGGTTTGGCCACTGTAGCTTTTGATTTTGTTGATGACTTGATATCAGGATCTTTGGGCATAGCGTATTTTTAAAACTCCATTATCTTAAATATTGTAAGTACTTAATAGTATAGCATAAGCCAGCGATAATCTAGCTTATACGGCGCAAAACTTCTAATATAGCTTGCTGCAATTTAGCTGGCTTATGTACCATTTTGAGCTTAAGTGGCTTACTACCAGAAAGTGTCTCTATAATAACGTTTCCATAGCCCAGTAATGAAGCCTGGGCGCCGCGTATTTGATAGTTGACACTTTGCACATTACTCAGAGCTAGTTCGCTTACTTCACGGCCAAAAAAACCGTTTTGGCGTACTATCATTATCCTGGTGTCGCTCAAAACATAAACACTATAGTACCAGCCCACCCAGCTTCGGAGCCAATAAAAGCCTAGTACCAACAGGCAAGCAAGTAAGAACCAATAGGTGTAGCTGGCCCAGCTGTAGTCGTTGCCAACTGCGTAGGCCCAAGGCAAAATAGCTATTAGTATTATAAGCATGCCAAAAATGAGCTGTTTACGCAGTACCACGGGGTGCTGATGCTCAACTAATATGATTTGTTCATCAGCGTGCTGACCAGCAATAGATTTTTGGCTAGCTCTGTCACGCTTAGTTTGTTTTTTCATAATCTAGTTTAATTTTACACGGTTGTAATAAGCATTACTACATTATAGCCATTTCTTCAATAAAAAAGCCCCGCTTTTCAGCCCCCTTTTGTTGGGGCTGAAAACGGGACACAGCCACAGATTTCATCTGCAGCTTTATTGGGTGAGGCGATGGTAGGCTCAACATCTTCAAAAAGTCTTTCTGAAGAATAGCCTGGCTGGGAATGCTTCTTATTTGAAGAAGCTTTTATATTTTGAGCTGGGCTGATGATGGCTTTTGGCTTGACAGTCGAAAAGTTGGCTATTTCGACATCTTGCCATTTAACCCATGAAATATTAGCGCCTTTTTCGTTGAGACGAGATTTGATTTGGATACAAATGCTACTTCTTAAACTTTCGTATCTCTTGTCTGGCAAGCCATTGTAAGTGGCGGTGGCTTTATCATATTTACTCGCTTCAACATTTATTCTGACAGTACCCCAGCGGGTAACGGCATCAAAAAATACGTTATCAGGCAATTTTTCTCCTCGGTACAGGCTCACTGGTTGCGAGCGTCAACCACGATTATACAACTTATAATCTTTTTTGTCAAACTAGCCTTGGTAAGGTATAATAGCAGCTGCGCCCTGGTAGCTCAGTGGATAGAGCGTCTCCGTCCTAAGGAGAGCGTCGGGGGTTCGATTCCCTCCCAGGGTACCAGAGCCTTGATTGCATTTTATTGTGTTATCTAAGGCTCTGGTTCGTTTTATAAACTCTTCAAGGCTTGTAATGCCCTGGCTGATTGTGATAACCTATTGCTACCTTAGTCATTAAGGTCTCTGCTGCCAGCTTGGTAGTATGCAGTGCTCATTTAGGAGATGCATAAAAATTGTCAACAATACGAAAGCCTCAGTCGCCGAGATTTTCTCAAAAAAGACGGTCTCGCCGTAAGCATCATCAGCACATGGTAAGAAGCCAACTTCGTAAAGCTCATCTGCGTAAAGGAGTATCTAGGCCAGTCAACCAAACCAAGCTGAAAGATTTCATAATAACCGATGACAAAATCGTCATCAATCTTTATGCTCAACGCCTGGTGCTGAAGTAGCTTAGCTGAGTTTAAGCTAATATTACCCAGAAGCCATCAAATAACCCCACCTGCTATTGCTGGTGGGGTTTAAACTTACTGAGCTATAAAGTTGTTTTTATTACTTACCATAGACGTGCTGGTATTCGGTCTTTGTGTATTCAAACAACTCTTCACTACCAAAAAATCTATCAACTTCGGTTCGACCATTTTCAACAGAATCTGAGGCATGAACAATATTTGATGAGCCAGACAAGCCGAAATCACCCCTTATAGTGCCAGCTGGGGCTTCATAGCCCTTGGTTGGCCCTACAAGCAGCCGCACAGAAGCGACCGCTCCTTCGCCTCCTTCAAGGGCAATAGCAACTATTGGTGAGCTTTTCATAAAGTCTTTGATGTCAGCAAAAAATGGCTGACTTGCGATATGGGCGTAGTGCTCTTCTAGAGTCGCGTCATCTACGGCTAACATCTTAAGACCAATTATTTTTAAGCCTTTACGCTCAAGTCTTGATATTATCTCGCCAACCAAGCCTCTTTGCAGACCGTCTGGCTTAACTAGTAATAGGGTTTTTTCCATTATTTTTCCTTCATTATTGTTTCGAATTGAGCAACTCTATCTTTGCCATATGGGCCTATCATTGCAAGTCGTATCAAATCTTTATACAAGTAGCGTTTGGCACAGGCCAAAATATCTTCTGGCGAAACTTTATCAATTTTTGCCAGAGTCTCATGCAAGACCCAAGATTTTCCAGTTAAGAGCATTTGGGTGCCTTGCATGTCTGCCACAGCAGAGTTTCCTTCTAGACCCATAATGTAGCGGCCCCTGATTTGTTCTTTGGCCTTGTTAAGTTCGCGGTCACCAACCAATTCTTGTTGTATTTTTTGCAACTCTTCATGAATAGCTCTTATCGCCTCTTCTATTTTATCATTGTTTACGCCTGCGTATATTTCAAACTTACCGCTGTCTATATAGCTAGAGTAGCTCATATAGACAGTATAAGCCAAACCTTTACTTTCTCGAACGTTTAAGAACAGTCTAGAGCTCATACCTGAACCCAAAATAGTGCTTAGCAGCTTCATTGCTGGCTCGTCTTGAGCATCTATTTGTGGTGCCCTACCTACCAGCAGAAGGTGGCTTTGATTGGTCTCTAGCTTCATGACACTGACACGCTGTTTTGAGATGCCACCACGTACCGGAGCCCAAGTTCTTTGTGATTTAGATTGTACTTTTGACAACAGTTCTTCTGCTAGCTCAACTACCTTTTTATGCCTTATGTTACCAGCAACAGACACCACTATGTTGTTCATGGCGTACAGGTCACGAAAGTAGTTTACTATGGTTTTACGGCTCATTGAGCTAATAATGTGCTCGTTACCAATTACGTTTGTGCGCAGACTGTCGTGCGGCCAAAGTAAGTCGCCTACTAAGTCATAAACGTAGCGGGCTGGGTCATCTTTATAGACTTTCATTTCTTCTAAGATAACATTTCGCTCGCGGTCAATTTCAGCCTGCTCAAAAAGTGGGTCTGTGACAATATCGGCTAGAATGTTAAAAGCTAGCCCAAAATAGCATTTTGGTAGCTTGATATAGTAGCTAGTGTGATCTTCTGCAGTATAGGCGTTGATGAAGCCACCAACAGAGTCGACTTCTTCTGATATTTGCTTAGCAGAGGGTCTTTTGTGGGTTCCCTTAAAGAGTAGGTGCTCTAAGAAGTGCGAGGCGCCGTATTCTGTTTTCATATCTTCGTACCTACCGCCAGCACCAACAAAAATATTCACTGTGACGCTTTCTGTATCTGTCATGGTACGGGTAACTATTCTAAGGCCATTTGGCAGCTGTGTGATTTCTTGCATTTTCTACTTATTTTTTCTAGTCTTAAGTTTTGAGACGGCTTTTTTGGCATGAGACAGGTACTCTGCCCTTTGCTGCTGGTCTTTTAGAAGATGCCAAACAGCAGGTGCGATAGATATAACAATTATAAAGGCCGCGATTGGCAGTAAATACTTGTCTATGTTTGGCACGGCACTACCCAAGAAATACCCTAAAAGAGTTACCCCTACAGCCCACAAAAAGGCGCCTAGCAGGTTATAAATTAAGAAGCTTCGGTATTTCATTTTGCCTACTCCCGCGATAACTGGTGCAAAAGTGCGAACAACAGGAATAAATCTAGCTAAAATAATTGTTTTGCCACCATGTTTTTCGTAAAATTCTTGAGATCGCTGAATGTTTTTTTTGCTAAATATTAACGAATCTTCTTTCTTAAAAACCCTAGGGCCGGCTTTTTTACCAAACTGATACCCTACATTGTCACCAAGAACGGCGGCCACAAAGGTCAAGATACAAAGTATTGTTACGTTAAAAAAACCTTGTGAGGCCAAAAAGCCAGCCGCAAAAAGCAAGCTATCACCAGGTAAGAAAAAACCAACCAAAAGCCCAGACTCTACAAAAACTATTGTAAAAACGCCTGCGTAACCAACTGTTCTTAAAAGGCTGTCGAGATCAAACATGAGATAATTATAGCAGATTATTTAAGAATTTGGCTGTATTTATGAGCGTGTACCATTATCAAACTAAGGTCTGCTGGCGTCACACCTTGAACCAGCGAGGCCTGGGCCAGCGACATTGGCCTAATCTCTGTCAACCTTTTTTTGGCTTCATTGCGCAAACCAGATATTTTCTGATAATCAAGTGAGCTAGGTAGGGTGTGGTGTTGCTTGTCTTTGAGCTTGCGGGCCTGGCTGGCTTGGCGGTCAAAATAACCAGAATATTTGGCTAGCAAGGCCACATTATACGCGTACTCTGGCTGTAGTGTTATGCCACATAGCTCAGTTAGATCTTGAAAATCATTAGATGGTCTTTTTAGCCAGTCGTGAGCACTTATTGTCTCATTTGGCAGCTTGATCTTGGTCTTTTTGAGTAGCTCTAGTTGCGATTTTATGGTCTCAGATTTGGCTTCTACCCGGTCTAATACAGACTTGTCTTGCAGGCCCAATAGATAGCCTTTTTTGGTTAGCCTGGTGTCGGCATTATCATTTCTCAAAAGTAGCCGGTATTCAGCTCGACTGGTGAACATTCTATAAGGCTCAACGTGGGTCTTGGTCACCAAGTCTTCAATTAGCACCCCAATATAGGCCTCGCTACGGTCTAAAACAAAGGCTTTTTTGCCAGCACTTTTTAAGCTCGCGTTGATACCAGCAACAAGACCTTGAGCCGCGGCTTCTTCATAGCCAGTGGTGCCATTGAGCTGGCCCGCCAAAAACAAGCCGGCCACAAGTTTGCTTTCTAGGCTGGTCTTGAGCTGGTGAGGCAAAAAATAGTCATATCGCACTGCATAGCCGTATTCCATGAATTCGGCTTTTTCTAAACCGGCAATAGTGCGTAAGATTTTTTCTTGCCAGTAGGGTGAAAAAGCGGTGCTACAGCCCTGTAAATACATTCGCTGGCCGTCTTGACTGTCAATTCTACCCACTGGCTCTACAAAAATTGGGTGACGAGACTTTTCGGGAAAGTTTTTTACCTTAAGATCTAGGCTGGGGCAGCTGCGGGGCCCTAATTCTTTGATTAAACCAGAAATGTTTCCTGATTTTTGATAGTTTTTTAGAATCATTTGGTGAGTTTGGCTATTTGTGTAAGTTAGCCAGCAAAGCTCTTGGCTAGCAAGCGGTATTAGCTCTCTGTCTGGGTGAGTAAAGCTAATTTTGCCTAGACTACCTGGTGCCGGTGTCATCTTGCTAAAATCGATACTACTTCTTTTGATGCGTGGTGGCGTGCCTGTTTTGAGCCTACCTCGCTTGAGGCCAAGGCTAGTCAAAGATTCTGAGAGCCCCTGGCTAGACTTTTCGTCTATTCTGCCGCCTTTTTTTATGACTTTTGGGCCCAAGACAATTTCACCATTCAAAAAAGTACCAGAACAAACTATGGTAGTTTTGGTGGCTATTGAGCTGTGATTTTTGGTAGTAACTGCGCTTATCTTAGCTGCCTTAGTCTCAACTCCTATTGCTTCATCTTCTAGAAAATCTAAATTTTTGGTAGCTTTTAGCTGAGCTAGCATTGCTTGGTTATAATCATTTCTGTCAAGCTGAGCTCTATAGGCTCGCACAGCTGGCCCCTTGCTAGTATTTAGTTCTTTGAGCTGTATAGCGCTGGCGTCTACTACCTTTGCCATTACGCCCCCTAGAGCATCTATTTCGCGTACCAAATGACCCTTACCTGGCCCGCCGACAGAAGGGTTGCAGGGCAAGGCTGCCATTTTTTGCAGATTGGCAGTGATAAGTAGGGTTTTGGCGCCCATTTTGGCGCTGGCGATAGCTGCCTCGCAGCCAGCGTGACCGGCGCCAATCACCACGACATCATATTTTGCTTGAAGTTTTTTGGTTTGCATTTGGGCGTAATTATATCTGAAAAATGGTTTTGATTCAAGTGGTGGTGCCGCCGTCATTTTGTCTTTTTTGTTTCCGTCATTCCCGTCTTTCCCCTCTCCGTCATTCTGTCTTTTTCCTCCGTCATTCCCGTGACCACGGGAATCCAGGCCTTTTCCCCCGTCATTCCGTCTTTCTCCTCCCCGTCATTCCCGTGACCACGGGAATCCAGTCTTTCTCCCCCCCGTCACTCTGTCTTTTTCCCTCCGTCATTCCCGTGACCACGGGAATCCAGGCCTTTTCCCCCGTCATTTTGTCTTTTTTGTTTCCGTCATTCCCGTGACCACGGGAATCCAGTATAATACCCCACAATGAAAAGTAGCTATCTATACATATTGGCAAGCCAGCGTAATGGCACCATCTACATTGGCGTGACTTCTAATATCGAGAGGCGAATATACCAGCATAAACAAAAAACCAATGATAGCTTTACCAAAAAACACAATGTTACCAAGCTTGTTTGGTACGCATGCTATGAAGATATAGTTGAGGCCATAGCTCGTGAAAAACAAATGAAAAAATGGAATAGAGACTGGAAACTACAGCTAATTGAAGAGATGAACCCTGAATGGAATGACCTTAGCATTGGCTTGTTTGGTTAGGGCTTGTTATTACTGGATCCCCGGTCAAGCCGAGGATGACGAATGCAAGAGGCCGTGACCCCTCCGTCATTCCCGTGACCACGGGAATCCAGCTCTTTTCTCCCCGTCATTTTGTCTTTTTCCCTCCGTCATTCCCGTGACCACGGGAATCCAGTCTTGTCTCCTCCGTCATTCCCGTCTTTCTTTCCCCGTCATTCCACTTTTCTCACCCCCGTCATTCCCGTGACCACGGGAATCCAGTCTTGTCTCCTCCGTCATTTTGTCTTTTTCCCTCCGTCATTCCCGTGACCACGGGAATCCAGCTCTTTTCTCCCCGTCATTTTGTCTTTTTCCCTCCGTCATTCCCGTGACCACGGGAATCCAGTCTTTTCTCTCCCTCCGTCACTCCCGCGGCTAGCCTGGTGCCGTAGAAACTCCTAATTTGTAAATTGTGCGACACTGTAAGATAATAAACTTATGTTTAGCGAATACACCAGTGATTTCTTAGAGTACTTAGAGGTAGAAAAAGGCCGTAGTCTAAAAACGATTGAAAACTATAGTCTATATCTCAACCGCTATATAGAGTTCAAAGATGACTGCCAGGTCTCAAAAATAACTCTAGACAGTATCAGTAAATGGCGACAATGGCTTAATCGCTATAAGTCTAGTGACGGCCGAACTATTGGTAGAGCCACCCAAAACTACCACCTTATTGCAATGAGAAGCTTTTTGAAATACCTGGCTCGGCGAGATATCGACTCACTAGCGCCAGAAAAAATTGAACTAGCCAGCTCAGTAAGGCCCCAGGTAAGCTTCTTAAACGAAGAAGAGGTATTAAGGCTTTTTGAAGCTATCGAGACAAATACTATTGTTGGCCTTAGAGACCGCTCAATAGTTGAGCTACTCTTCTCTACTGGCTTGCGGGTTTCTGAGCTAGCCGCTCTAAATATCAAAGATCTAAATTTTAAAACGGGCGAGTTTTCTGTGCGGGGTAAGGGCCAAAAAGACCGGCCAGTCTACTTGAGCGAATCTGCTGGCTATGTGCTAAGTAAATATTTAGAATCTAGAAATGATGATTTTGTACCGCTTTTTATGCATTTTAGGGGCTCAAAGTCTGACTTTAACGGCGGTGAGTATACTAGGCTAACAGTGCGATCGATACAGCGCATAGTAGAACGCTACGCCCGCAAAGCCGGAATAGCAAAGCATGTCACACCCCATACGCTGCGCCATAGCTTTGCGACAGATCTACTTACCAATGGTGCAGATCTACGCAGTGTGCAGAGCCTACTGGGTCACAGTAACATCGCCACTACCCAAGTCTATACTCATGTAACAGACCCGCAGCTCAAACAGGCTCACAAAAAGTTTCATTCTGGTAACAAGACTTAGATTTTTGGAGAGCAGGTTGGGTCTTCGAATAGAGTTGAATTGCCGCAAACTTTAAGATTTTTATCAATAGCTTCATCTGAGTACAGTACGTCGTCAAAAAAACTGCTACCATCTATTTCTGTTTCGGCTTGAATTCTACGGTACAAGCTTCCAACCCGAGCAGTGACATCTATTAGAGCTCTAGAAGACCGTATTTCAACAGCATTTGCTGAGCAGGCATTTGTGGTATCGGTTATCTGGTTAACAATAGCGGGGCAAAAGCTAGCCTGATAGTCTGTGTCTTTGTAGCGGGGTCTAAGCTTGGCTATGATGTTGTAATTAGTAGCAGTAGTTACACCCAAAACAGAGCTCAGATTGATTCCTACTTTGCAATTGTAGCCATCTGAATTGAGAGTAGCTGAGCAGACTGAATTATTGAGGCGGCCGGTGTTGTCATTGGCCACTGTGACTCCACCTGAGCCATCACCTGTTGAACTCTCTCTTGCGAGTAGCAGTACGGTCTTAACTTTTATGCCATCTACAGGATTTATATATGTAGATTTAGGCCAGTAATAAAAACTTATTTCCACAAATGCCGGGGCGTTAGAGTAAATTGTACTATAAAAAGCTAGTGTTGGGTATGACGCAAACCCAGACGGCAATACTGCTGCGTTCTTGCCCCACTGAAACAGCATTGTATCTACACCCGTAGATGGTGATGGCTCATATGTAAAAAGCTGAACTGACTCGTCTTTTTTGATTTGACCTTTTGGGGTTTTGCTAGAAGTAGTGATGGTGCGACAAACTATTTCAGAATTGGTATCTGAGGATGTTGGATTGTATTTTGACAGATTTAATTCATTAAAAGCAGTAGCTATGTTGTCAACTTCAGCACAGGCTGGATACTGTTGACCTGGGTTGGCCTGCACCCAGAGCGCGGCGTCTCTGGCGCTGGCTTCTGCGGTAGCTAGAGCTCTGTTTGAAAGATCAGTGTTACTGGCTTGTCGGCTTTGTCTAATAGAAAGTGATGTGAGACCTGTGATCATCACAATAAAAACCATTGCCATACCTATCACCAGTAGTAGTGAAGTAGCACCTTTGGGCTGCTCACCAGAGGTATTGTTGTGCTGACTGAGAGTATTTAGAATATTTATAGGTTTTTTCATAGTCTTGATTTTTTCTACAGTTTGCTTATGTTTATAATAGCTTATGTTTACAATAGCTTATTTTTATAAATTATTCAAGTCTCTAGAGCTATACTGCTCTAGCCAAGGTACATGAGTAGAGCGAGCCACTACTGCCCTGCAACAGCTGTAGAATACTCAGCTTGGTCGCAAAAGTTGTCTCCTACCCGGCATTTACCGTTGCTATCTACCGTGCCGTTAGTCACTGTCATATTTATTGTAGTACTATCGCGAAACTGAGCGGCATTGCTAACAACATAGCTGGTATTGATAGAATTTTTTATAAGACCAAAACTCAAGCTGGAAACTTTCATAGTAGGGTTTGAGATAGTGGTGGCGGTGCCAACAAGTAATCGGCTTGTGCAGTTAGTGCCAGTAGGATTTAGCTTAATCTCTTGGGAATAGATTGTAGTGTCGTTAGCAGTTGTGCCAATAGGAAAGGTGAAGTTAAAACTAGATGTATTTAAACCTATTCGCTTGCCCTTACCAGTAGATACGTTTTTGAGGCAGAGCTTATTGTCATCGCTTGCAGACAAGACAACACTGCCGTCTATCTCGCGAGTGATAGTTTCTAGAGCCTGGCGAGCTGCCACTTGATTGTCGCGAGTGGTACGAGCCCAGTTATAGAACCTAAAAACACCCACAAAAGTCACCATGGTAATTGTAAGCATTGTGCCAAGTATTACAGTCGCAAAAACTAGCTCTATGAGCGTGAAGCCCTGGCGGGGCTGGTGGCTGACTGGATTTTTTAATTTAATAAATTTCATTTTTAGACCTACTTTGTTAAGACTACTGTATTAGTGACACTGTTTTCAATTCCGCTAGTGCTTTTCCAGCTAACCGTAATTGTGGCTAGTAAAGCTGAGCAGTTTTTGCCCGAAACAGTACAGCTGGTGGCAGCCTGGCCCTGAGTGTTATATGGGGCAAAGGTTATTTTTACTTTGCCCGAGCCACCGTATAGGCTGGCTGCCGGAATTGTGCAATTAGTGGCAGGGTCTGTCTCATTTTTTAAGACCCAATTATTAATATTATTAGCAGTGTCAAGACTCAGGCAAGAGCCCAGGGCAGAATCATTTACCGGTGATGTAGTGGTGATACCAGGATTACCCCCTTCCAAAAACGAGGGGCTACCGCCAGAAACATCCCACGGCAAGCCGCTACGGTAGGCATTTAGAGCGTTTTTTTGGTACTGAGCCAAGAATGTTGCTTGAGTACGCTGCTGGGCGTCTATTGCGCTTCTGCGAGCTTGTATTACGCCAGTATAGGCAAAGCTAATAATAGAGCCAAGTATGACGAAAGCAAACATCACTTCTATAAGTGTGTCGCCAGCTGGGCTGCCGGCAGATTTTTTGGGCTTAAATAGTTTTGAGCCAGTGCTGGTGATGATTCTTCTTAAATTCATAGTTATTTTCTTTTAATAGAAATGTCGTTAGTTGAGACCGTGAGACTGTATTGAGCCTTAGCGCTAGCGTAAGGGCTGCGGGCGGTGTAGATGGTGGTAGAGTTGTTGGTAGTATAGCTGCTAATGGTTTCGGCATCTGTTGGGTCTGATGTGTTAAAAGGGCTAGAAGAGTCTTCAAAAACATAAGCCTGGCCAGTGCTGTTTTTAAAAACCACCACTTTTTTATTTGCCTCATTTTGCTCAGGATAGTCAAATTCAAAATTTTCTGGGGTAGCAATTTGATAGCTGTCATAAGACCTTATGGAGGGTGAAGCAGTTGCTGTCTTGACTAGCCGGTAGACTATAAAACAAGGCTTGGCTGAGGGTAGGCAGTTGTTTGAAAACTGCACGGCATTACCCCAGAGAGTTGCGCTGGTAGTTATATCGCTAGCGCTACTTGGCCCCTGCCCTTGCTTAGCTTCGTTTTGCACAGTCTGCACAATACTAGCCACTTGTTGTGCTGCATCATCACTGGCGATACTGCTTCTTTGGCTGTACACGCCCCCCACCACGCCCATCATCACCACCGAAATAGCCAGCACCATACTTACTTCTATTAGAGAAAAACCTTTTGGCTTAGATGTCATAGCAGTATTATAGCACTTATGCTATTTGCTAGTCTATTTGTTAGTCTATTGGCTTACTTAGCGCCAAAGACAGTGCCTCGAAGTAAGCTTTAGAATTCAAGGTCTTAGATAAAGGCGGTGTACCAGCTGGCAATCTGAGTGCCAAAAAAAAGCCCAAAATACAGCCCAAATATCAAAAAAGGACCCATTGGCACTGCCGTGGTGCGGGCTTTGCCTTTTTTGACCATTAGATAGACACCCACCAGTGCCCCTACCACATATGCCACCAGCACAGCCACAAAAAGCTGTGGCACAAGTAGAAGCAAGCCCATTGCTAGAGCCAAGCGTATATCGCCATCACCTAGTAGCCGGCCGCCAGAAAAAAACCACAGCCCAAAATACATTGAGCCAAAAACAACCGCCGCCAAAAGCTGGGGTAGCACGCTCGCCCAGCCGTTGTTTGCACCTGCTAGGGCCAGTAGCAGTAAGCCCAGGGCTATGACCGGCGCGGTAAATCTGTCTGGTAGCAACATCCACCTGAGATCATAGACAAAAGCAGATAGCAAAAAAACAGTTGCCAGGCACCACAGCCCCAGCTCTAGCCAGCCGTAGCCACTAGACGGCCCAAAATGCCAATACAAGGCAGCAAAAAGCCCTCCGCCAGCCAGCTCTACTAGCGGGTACTGCCAAGATATTGGCTTTTTGCAGTAGCGGCACTTGGCTCTTAAGATAGCAAAGCTGAGCAGTGGTATGTTGTCTTGCCAGCTCAGCTGGTGCTGGCAGTGAGGGCACATAGACCTACCTTTTGCGATGCTTTTGGCAGTTTTTACCCGCCACACCCAGGCGTTGACAAAGCTGCCTAGACAAAGACCCAGTAGACCAAAAAGTAACACTAAATATTTCATAATATATATTATCTGCTAGTGAGGGCGATAGAGCAAATGCTTTTTAAGGGCTAGGTATTTATACAATAAGGTGTGCCGTAATAATTACCATTATTTTCTTTCCTGAAAGGCTCGAGTATTACAATTACGGCATTGCTGCCATTTGATGCGGTTGTACTAAAAGTATTTCCGTTGCATTTGTAATCTACTTTTATTTCAATCCATGGTGCTACGCCAGTACCTATGGAATCGGTTGTTCTAGTTTTTACATATCTATTTGGTGCAGAGCCATTTGGTGCATTATATTCCGGTAGGCTCGGGTCATTAAACCCAGATTGAGAAGTAATACCCAGTGAACTCCTGATTCTACCAGCGACTTCAGTGCTAGTATTTGGGGAGGGCTTATAATAAGCAGGGTCTGCTTCTACTGCGGCTAGCACCCGGCGAGCATCAGACCGCCGCTGATCGTTTCGCCGAGCCTGCTGGGCGGCCACTTACCGCTACAAAAACCAAGACCATAAGAACAGCGGCAATGGCTAGTACTATGACTATTTCTATAAGTGTGAAGCCGGGTTTTTGGCTAGCTGGGGGTGATGCTTTATCTAAGGTGGGGGTTTTCATAAATTCTAGTTTTAAAAGCGGTGTTTAACAATTGAGCTAGGTGCTTGTAATAAGCATTAACAAATATTGGTTTGCTACCTCTATAATATACTTATGCTTGCGGGCGAGGTCAAGATGTAAGGGGCAAACATAAACAAGACCCGCTGTGAGGTGCGGGTCTTGTTTATGTTTAGCTAGCTGGTTGGGCTAAATTGAAGAACTTACAAACTGAACTGAGCCAGCACCTTCGCTATAATAGAAAGCGCAAACAACAGTACCGGCAAGTGTATTAGTACTATTTGCTGTCAAAATGTTACACGCAGCTGGAACACCAGTGCTTCTGCCGGCTGTTATGTAAGTTTGGTTGGTGGAAGTAGGTAAGGGGGCACCGTATAGATTTGCAGCGTCAGTTGAATTGACTGCACCAGCTGTAGTTAAATATTGATTGCAGAAGACGTCTGGTGTGCCCGCGCCGATTCTGCCACTGTTATCTGCTGCACATTGAACTAAGGCGGCGACTACTCTTGAGGCAGTAGCTTTTTTCTCTGTGTCTCTTCTACTTCGCTGGGCGCCAGCAACGGCGACAAATACTATCACCATAATAAGTGCTGCTATGGCTAGAACTATGACTATTTCTATAAGCGTGAAGCCTGATTTTTTGGCGGGGGACTTTTTCATTCTGTGATTTCTCCTAATTGAAATTATTTATAATATGTACTTATAGCTTATGTTATAAAGCTTATGCTTGTCAACACATTCGGCAAAAGATTATTGACTCTACTGGGCCGGTGCTGCCTGGCCAGTAGTGGGGGTGTTGCCAGCGCCACCAGTATCTACGCCACTACCTACCAGGCTATAGACTGGGTAAAGCACTGCAATGATTATAAAAAACACCATAATACCAAGTACTACCATTAGCACTGGCTCAATAATTGTGCTGAGGTTTTTGACAGCCTGGGCGACTTCGTCTTCATAAAAACCAGCTACCTTGTCAAGCATGGTGCCTAGCGTACCAGATTCCTCCCCCACTCTTACCATCTGCGGTACGAGCTTGATAAAGTAAGGGTTTTTTTCTAGAGCATCAGAAAGCGGCTTACCGGCTTTGACTTCTTCGCTGGCCTGAATAACTATTTTTTTGAGAACAACGTTGTTCATAGCCTGAGCGCTAATACTCAGGGCCTCAAGCAGTGGCACGCCAGAGGCAACAAGGCTACCTAGGGTGCGGGCAAAACGAGCCATATAGACTTTTCTAAAAAGTGTCTTAAAAACTGGCATATTGAGCTTGGCTTTTGACCATAGCTCTTTGCCGCTTGGGGTACGAAAATAAGCTCTTATACCAAAACTAGCTGCCACAACTAGCAAGATGACAATATACCAAAAGCTAGCGACAAAGCCAGAAACAGCTAGAGTTATCTGAGTGACTATTGGCAGGGGCTTGTCTAGCTCTTTGTATAGGCCGGCTATCTGGGGCATAACACTGGCTAGCATAAAAGCCATAACACCAACAATTGTCACTAGCACCAAGGCGGGGTAAATAAGAGCGCCGCGTACGCTACTGGCTATTTGTTGCTCTTTTTCTTGCTGATCGGCAAGTCTCTCTAGTGAGTCGTCTAAGGTACCAGACTCTTCACCGGCGTGCACTAGGCTGATATATACTTCGTTAAAAGTGTCTGGGTACTGAGCAAAAGACTCAGACAGAGTTTGACCGCCTTCTACCGAAGCGGCTACTTTTTCTAGCTTAGACTTAAAATTCTTGTCATTTACTTGCTCAATAGAAGTGCTAAGAGCTTGGGTGATGGGCAGGCCGGCTTTGACAAGCGTGGCCAGCTGGCGAGTAAAAATAACTCGGCTCTTGGGGCTTACTTTGTTAAGAAAAGCAATATCGCCTAGCAGATTTACTGAGCTGGCTGGTGATATTTTGATAGGAAACAGCTTTTTTTCGTTTAAGATGTTGGCGGCAGCCATTTGACTATCAGCCGAAATCTTGCCTTTTACAATCTTGTTGGTGCTTTTGTCTTTGGCGGTGTAGGCGAATTCAATCATGTTATTTTCTCATAAGCCTTTCGAATTCTTGGGTGTCTACGGCGTAGTTGCGGGCTTCTTCATAGCTAATCTTGCCTTGGTGAATGAGATCTACCAAGACTCTGTCCATAGACTGCATTCCCTGTTCGGCACCGGTCTGTATGACAGCATCAAGCTGGTGGGTCTTGGCTTCGCGAATAAGATTGCGAACAGCAGAGTTGACTACCATTATCTCAGCGGCGGCAATACGGCCACCCCCTACCATGGGTATAAGTCGCTGGCTAATAATACCCTGCAAGACGCCGGCTAGCTGAATTCGAATTTGCTGCTGCTGGTGAGGTGGAAAAACATCTATCATACGGTCTATAGACTGAGCAGCACTGTTGGTGTGCAGGGTAGCAAGCACCAGGTGACCAGTCTCGGCTACTGTAATAGCTGAGGCTATTGTCTCAAGATCACGCATTTCACCTATTAGCACTACATCTGGGTCTTCTCGCAAGGCAGAGCGCAGGGCGGCGCCAAAGCTCATGGTGTCAAAGTGTACTTCACGCTGAACTATTATCGAATTTTTATGGTGGTGCTGGTATTCTATGGGGTCTTCTATGGTGATAATGTGCTGGCTGGTGTTGGTGTTGATAAGATCTACCATTGCGGCTTGGGTGGTAGACTTGCCAGAGCCGGTTGGGCCGGTGGTGAGAATAAGACCCCTAGGATATTTGCAAAAATCTGAGACTATTTTTGGCAAGCCCAGCTGCTCAACCGTGCGAATTTCTGTAGGAATCAGCCTAAGTGCGGCCGCCAAATTACCTTTTTCGTGAAAAGCGTTGACCCTAAATCTTGCCAAGTCACCAAATGCGAATGAAAAGTCTAGCTCTCGCTTGGTGTTGAGTAGAACTTTTTGGGGCTCGTCTATAACAGCATAGACAAGATCTTCTACATTTTTTTCGTTTAGCACATAGCCGTCTTCTACTTTTATCAGCTTGCCGTCTATTCTTAGCATTGCCGGCATACCAACTTGCAGGTGTAAATCAGAAGAATTACGTCTAATAACTTCTTCTAGGTATCTTTCAATTCTGGGGCTGGCGGTTTCCATATTACTCCTGTTATTTTTTAATCAGACGCGACTCTAGCGACTTCTTCTAGAGTTGTTAGGCCGTTGAGGGCTTTTAATATTCCATCTTGCTGCATAGTGATCATACCGTCGGCCTGGGCTTGGGCAGCAATGGTGCTGGTGGTGGCTCTGGTAAGCAAGAGTTTTTCAATAGCTGGGTTCATCTCAAAAACTTCATAAATACCAGTGCGGCCTTTGTAGCCTTCTTGGCATTGCTCGCAGCCTTCGCCCTTATATAGAGTATAAGCGTTTTGGGAGTATATTGGCAAGGCGTCATAGCCAAGTTCTTTGGCCATAGGTGCAGCACTGGCTTGATCTCTTGGTAGAGTCTTACCAACAATGTTGTTTATCATTTTTACTGCGGCATCGCTAGCTGGGTAGCCTTTGCGGCAATTAGGACAAACAGTGCGCACTAGTCGCTGGCCAATACAGGTGTTGATGGTACTGGCTATTAGATAAGGCTCTATTTTCATATCTAGCATACGCGGTAAAACACCACTAGCGTTGTTGGTGTGCAAGGTAGATAACACTAAATGCCCGGTCAAAGCTGACTGCACGGCTAGGTCTGCCGTAATGTGATCGCGAATCTCCCCTACCATAATCACGTTGGGGTCTTGACGCAAAATAGATCTCAGGCCAGACGAGAAAGTAAGTCCAACTTCGGTGTTGATTTGAATTTGATTGACGCCATTCATCTTGTATTCAACTGGGTCTTCAAGAGTAACAATATTTATTTTTGGGGTTATTATTTCTTGAATAACGGCGTAAAGAGTTGTTGACTTACCAGAGCCGGTTGGCCCAGTAGATAAGATCATACCGTGCGGCTTAGACATACCCCGCTTGATAAGATTGTAGCTACGCCCTCTTAGCCCTAGTGTGGCGAGCGATAGCAGTGTGTCTGACTTGTCTAAGAGTCTTATGACTACTTGCTCACCATAGCTGATGGGGGCGATTGAGATACGCATATCTACTGCTTTCGTGCCTACCTTGAATTGAGCCTGGCCGTCTTGGGGAATACGGTGCTCGTCAATCTTTAGATTGGACAATATTTTTATTCTTGAAATAAGAGCAGGCTCAGTTGTTTTTGGAAGCGTCATTACCTCTTGTAAAATACCATCTACCCGAAAGCGAATCTTGAGATCTGTTTGGCGTGGCTCAATGTGTATATCAGAAGCTTTAGAGTTGATTCCATATTCTAAGATTGAATTTAAAGCCCTAGTAATAGGAGCGTCTTGAACAATTGTTTCGAGTTTTTTTGAGTCAGCCTTACCAAAATGTTCTAATTTTTCTTGATCTTTAAGAACCTCTTCTTTGTTCTCGTCTAAGGCCTGCTCTACTTCGCTGCCAATGTTTGACTGATAGCGGCCAGCCCAAGCTTCTATTTGAGACTGTGAGGCCATAAAAGGATTGATAGGATAGTTGGTTCTGCGAGACAAAAAATCTATTTTTTGCAGATTGTCTGGCTCGGTCATGGCTACATTGAGCCTACCACCCTCAATAGCAAAAGCTACAGCGGTATTTGAAACTGCATCTTCTTTTGGTATTAGCGCCAGCACATCATCTGGAATGCTGACTTTTGATAGATTTACATACTTACTGTTACTGGCTGCGGCTACTATCTGCACAGAGTCATCTGGTTTGATAAGCTTACGGTCTACTAAAAGATCTATCAAAGGCTTGTTGGCCTTAGCCGCCTCGATATTCATTTGCTCAAGATTTTCTTTGGCAACGATATTGTTTTCTACTAGAAGTAGCTCTATCGATTTCTGGGTTTTTTCTGAAAGCACTAGCTCTGCCCCCTACTGAATGATCGGCTTATTGCCGCCATTGTCTTTGGGTGTAAGGTCTTGGCTGTAGTCTACAACTTCGTTTTTTAAGACTTTGAGCTGTTCTTGATTAAAAGTAGGTACAACTGGGTGCGGAACTGTGACTTTTACGCCAGAATCTTTTGGTGCTGGCACAAAATAGCGATAGGCAAAAGCTATGGCGACAATAAATACGAATACAGATATTATAATGGTGAATATGTCTTTTTTCTTCATAGGCTATTTTAGGGGTACCTCTGTGCTACTTATGTTGGCTGATGTCTGAAAGTAAGTGGTCATAGTAAGACTAGCAGTGATGGCGGGGCTGGTACCACCTAGAGTCATGCTATTAAAGTTGATTACTCTAGAAGAGTTTTCAGTTTTTTTCAAAAAGTCTAGAACTGCGTTGTAGGTACCCTCAATATTTACGGTGAAGCCAAAAGGTGAAGGGCCAGTTGCGACCTCGACAGCGCCCGGTTCTGCTGCAACAGGCGCGGTGGCGGCGACGGCACCAGACTGAGAAACAGTGCTGAGCTTTACACCAGAGTCTTTACCTATTTTTTCAAGTACTGCAATCAAGTTTTCATAGTCTTGAGTTATTGGCAAAGCGTTTAAAATAAGTATTGAGTCAGCCCGGCCGCCTGCTGGAGCATTTGTGATTGCGTCATAGTTAGGCTTGAGCTCTTTGAGATTTTTCTGCTTGGTCTCAAGACTTGCAACGAGCTGGTCTTGGGCTTTGTTTTGATTTGACTGCTTGGCATAAGACGAAGCTAGTCGATAGCCAGTGTAGCCTCCGGCTATTATAACAACAGCACATATAGCCCCAACGATTGTTAGGTACTTACGGGTAGAAGTACTCTGGGCCAAGCTCACCTCAGTGTTTGGTACTACTACTTTTTTTAATTTTTTGACAGCGTTTTTTTCCATTTTATTTTACCACCGCAGACTTGCTAAACAATGACGGGTCAACCTTAAAAGTCATGCTAAAGCTGACGCTAGCTGGATTTGTGTTGCTGGCCTCAGAAGATTTGCTAACAGAAGAAATAACTGGGTCTTTAAACAACGGCTTACGTTCTGGCAAAGTTGGCTGAGGCTTGAAATTGACATTATATTCTTGAAGAGCTTTTGAAAAAGTACTCACCGAAACAAAGCTTGGGGCGTCGCCAGAGATTGTAACTGTGTAGTCTGGGGTAATTGCAAAGCTTTTTATTTTGATTTCTGAAGGAATAACATTACCTAGATTTCTAAAAATCTCGCTTACATATAAGCGACTTGATTGAAGGCCTGCAAAGCCTGCTAGGTTTTGCTGCAAGGTGGTGGCTTTGAGCTCTAAGTCTCGCTGACTATCAATGTCTTTGTTTAGGGTGTTGACTCTGGCTTTTCCGGTTGCGGCGACAGTGGCGGTGTAGCCCAACAACAAGACTAGTGTAATAAGAACTGTCGCCACCACAACACCAATAATTACAGCAACCGCGGTGGCTGTTCTCTTGCGAGCCATTGACTGGAGCTTGAGCATTCTGGTTTCTGGCAAGAGATTGATTTGTAGAATCATTTCTGAAAATTCCTCATAGCCAAGCCAATAGCTGTGGCATAGCTCAAGCTAAGACCAGCTAGATTAGACTCAAGCTCTTTGGGGTAGCTAATGTTTTGCCAGGGGTTACCTACTTCAATAGTTAGCCCAGTAGCATTGGCTAAATACAGTGGCAAACCTGGCAAGGCGGTAGTACCACCAGTGAGGATAATTTTTTCTACTCTCTGGGTAGGGTTTTTTTCTTGAAAAAAAGTGATAGATTTGTTTATTTCTTCTACCAAATGATCTACTACTGGCTTGAGAGTTTTGGCTACTTGACCTTCTATTTTGGTTTCATCCATACCAAATTTTTTGATAAACTGGTCAGCCTGACCACTGTCAATACCGAGATTTTGACTAACTACTCTATTTAGCGCTTTACTACCTATTGCTACTGATCGCACCAGCTGAGGAATGGTGTTATTGAGAATTGCAATGTCTGAAGCAATTGAGCCAATATCAACAATTATTATGCACTTGGGCTTGTCGACAGGGCCAATAAGTGACCTAGACTGAGCAATTGGGTTTATTTCAAGAGCTAGTAGTTCTAAGCCTGCTTTTTGAATAACATTTAGATATTTGTTAGCAGTGTTGTTTGGGGCTGCAACCAGTAAAATGTCTACTTCGTCGGTTTCTGCTACCTCGCCTACCACCGCCCAGTCTAGCTTGACTTGATCCATAGCCATAGGAATAACCTTGTCAGCCTGAAACTTAATGCTTTCTGCTAGCTCACTATGGCTAAGCTTTGGGGTTCTTATAATAGCGGTATAAGACTGGCTAGCGCTGAGACTAGCAACCACGTTTTTAGTGGTGACCTTAGCGTCACTTGCCAGCTGCTTAATAAGCTCAGAAACTCTGCCCTGGTCAATCTCTGAGTCACTGCTCAAAATGTTGCTAGCTACTTCTATGTCGCCATAGGTGACAAGGCTGGGGCTGCCGTGTAGCTCACGAAGCTGAGCTATTTTAATAGAGCTACTGCCTATATCAAGGCCAAAATAATTATCCTCTTGGGGGAGAAGTTTCATAATAATACTATTTTACCATAATTGTTATGCTATTTATGAAAAACTTAAATATTTTTATTTCAGTCGCGGGGCCAGCTCACCACTGTTTATTTGAAGTTTTGAGGTAGCGTCTGTATCTACCCGGTCGAGGCCAGGCGGC